>WNGQ01000582.1_pt1 | contig 38690 bp, 31 predicted proteins | sample 5407661 | NCBI WGS metagenome assembly WNGQ01 (sample SAMN13153382, study PRJNA577476) | soil metagenome | isolation source: 60 cm soil or saprolite under Garry oak tree replicate 2 | place: USA:California | collected 2016-06-15 | reverse complement strand
AGGATGATTACGACTCGAAGCGGAATGCATCTTTTCTTCTTTCTAGAATCACAGTTTCCTGGACGTTCTTCAGGGCCTCTTTGCCGCTCAAAAATTCTCTGAGCTCCTTGAGGCCCCTGTAATATAGATTTCTCGTATTGGCCAAAGATTCTCTCAAAATCTCAGAGGCTTCCTGCAGAGTATAACCATCGAAATGCACCAGTTCGATGACGCGCCGCTGCTTTATGGCAAGCGTCGCTATGCCGGTTTCCACATAGCGAGCCCATTCCGCCGAACTCAGACCCAGAAGATCAGAGGTTTCGCTCCCACGCATCTCTCGGAATTCGGACAGTTCCTCGTCATTATAAAAATGCCGGATGCGCAGATATCTCCGGCGCAATAATGACTTGAAGTAGGCAAATTGCAGAATCCAAGTCCTGATGCTGCCGCGCGAAGCGTCGTAACGTTCTTGCTGCAGGTAGATCGACAGGAATACTTCCTGAAGGATGTCTTCCGTTTCCGCCTTGTCTCGGATAATGCGGAAGGACACGGAGAAAACCTGACGGCAGTACCGATGAAACAGCAGCGCGAAGCAATCCGTACAGCCCTGAACTATGTTGCGCAGCAGGTCATCGTCCGCGAGCGAGTCGACATGCTCGTGTGACAGCATTTGCGCGGATTATAGGCGTCTCCTCGGCTCGTAAACAATACCGGGGCTCGAAATTATTTTTCAAAGACCTGATACAAATCGCCCGTTTCGAGAAATGCGTCCCCGGCTGGCTTTGGCGATTCTCCGCCGAAACTCGAACGAACCGTTACATTCCAGTGACACCGCTTGTTCACTTCTGAGGAGTCCGACGCAATGGGCTTGCCATTCAAGACTTTACTGAGCGTCCTTCAAAGACAGCATTCGGTCACTAGCCGAATGATCGTGAATTTCTCGCAGAACATTACGTCTAAGTCTTTGAAAATCAGTCATCCGATTTTCTTGATTTCACCAAAGAAGTTCGACAAATCACGCCGTTGGACCGAAGTTGGAACCAACGGCTGAACCAACGGCTGAACTGGCATCATTTCGATGGCTGTACTAGAATGAAAACAAATATGTTGCGCGGTTCCCCGGTAGCTCAACGGTAGAGCATTACAGCCAACGAGCCTCCTGCATTGCCCGACGCAACGGTGTGTCAACCTCTGGCGGTGCATTGTTAATGTACCGGCGCGCCCGATCCGCTGCTGACTTTGGAAGACCTAGGAGATAGTCTCTGGCTCGTTCCACCGTAAATGGGTCTCCTGTTTCATCGTCGAAATTTGAACGCAAGTCAGTCCAAATGACACCATCAACTCCGTGTTTCGCGCCCCATTGTCGAATCACCGGCACGAGTGGCGGGGGAACAATACAACGGTTTCGACCGTTCCGTAGATTTACAAAACCGATTTGCTTCGCTCCCGTGCCCTCTCTTTCTTTCAAGTCCGCAATTGCGTCATCAAGGTCGGCTCTCGGACTCTGAATATACCGTGTCATGACCTGCGCGCCGTTTACGGGGTCTATCACAAGCGTCAGGCGACAATCGTTCGACACGCGCGAAAATTCAATGGGGAAAATGGGCCCGCCCTCTTGCCACGACCCCTCTCGCGGAAGACCGCGTGGGTCCCAAATTAGCGATCCCCAACCCAATATGACGATCTTCAAAGGCAGCACTCTGGATTCTCTTGTTCCCCGGGCCGACGCCCCTGTCTCGATTTCTCCAAACTCAATCGAACCATCTTCGCGTCGCTTGGCCGCCTTAAGGCGCACGTGTGAAAGAGAAAGGTTCGCCGCAATCGTGGCTCGTACCTGCTCAACCAATTCTTGACTGGCGTTATAGCCGAGGGTCACGCTAGTTAGGCAATCTGGAGGAATTGCAAAGAGAAGAACATCTGTTCCCTTAGGGTCTTTGCCAAAGTGAAGCGCAGCACTATTGAAATTCAGAATGATTCTCCATTCCTTCTCATACTCCCACTTTGTTTCCTTGGTGTAGAGATAGTCCTGTCCGGTAATTGCGAGAAGATACGCGGGCGTGCGCTCAGCAACGTAAGTAACACGTCGAAGATGGCGAAGGTCGTCATCCTCACTGCTCTTTTGCCAAAACCATGAATGAGCGGGATCGAACTCAACAAGAAGGCCTCGCCCCTGATCTGCGTATCGCTCCCACATATCACAGCTGGTAGCATCTTCGGAGAGCGACAGAATGCCGAAGTTTCGGTCATTCATTTCGTAGACAGTTCTTATTGTCTGTGGAAGGTTTTGCTCCGCCTGCTTGCGGAGCTTGGCCATGTATTCCGGCCCTTGCCTTTGAATGAGCGCCCACAGACCCGGATACAATGCCTCAGCCCTGTCCCGGAATTTTTCTTCAAACACGGTTTCGGTCGCGATTCCGCTGATGGGCGGTTTGAATTCCTCTATATCGTTCATTACGGAAACCTGACTGAAGCGAATGAGGAGCTTGCCGAGCACGCTCGCAGCGCGCTCTGGAGGAAGATACTTGTAGAGATTGGTGGGACGCTGACTCATTGCGTCAGGTCATAGTCCCCGAATCGATCCGATGAGACTGTAGAGATTCGGCATACCTTCCCTTTTTGTTTGGATTATACTGCTGTTCCTTGTGACGTGGGCCGTAGGCGCAAACTTATCCGCTCCGTTTGCGTCGCTATTTGGTGATTTTTGCATCGCAGTATTTCAGTCCAACAAAATCTTTCGCGCCGTAGGCTCCGGCCATGGGCGCAGCACGCCGCTGGGGGTCACCGAGCGTAAGTTTAATGTCCGTGTACTGCGGACCGCCGTGCAGAAGCCTGAGAATCTCCGCCGTGACTAGCGTTCCAGCAGTAGCGCCGACAAATGGGACGGCGACAGATTTACCCGCTAGTTCGGCGCGTCCGCATTCGTTGTCTTCTAAGCGCAAATAGGCGGGGTTCTCATTCGCTGCATGCCGTTGAATGTCAGCCCGCTTTGCGGCCTCTTCCGGTGTGAATTCTGGCCAGAGTTCTTCGGGTTTTCGTGGATTTGGCAATGTGTGCAGGCTGATCGTGTCAAAATTGCTCGGCGTCCCGCCCAGACCGCTTTCGATCACGCGAAGAAATTTAGCAGTCGCGAGGTCTCTACGTGCAGCGTTTAGATCGAATCCGCAGAATGCAAGCCTGGGTTCGTCGTCGCGGCAACGGAAATTGGAATCGAATGGACGTTCTACAAGTCTGGTTTGAAATCCCCGGCTCTCCAGCCAATCGCTGCACACGCGTGTTTTATATGAAGCGGTGTGACTTGCCTTAAAGAGGAGACCCGTTTCTGCGTTCTCCGACTCCACTTTGTCGAAATCGTTCAGCAAGATCTCAACCTGCGCAGCGGAGTCATATCGTAACGTCGCCAGTGCCCAAAGATATGCATTCCCTAAGTGACCGAGCCCTAGTGCCCATAGTTCGCGCGGTAGAAATTCAACTGGGACGCCCAAGGCTGCTGGATCAGAAACGTCAAGGTCTGGACGCCAAAGTGAAAAGCCTACGATCCTCCGGCCGGCCTCAATGCTTATCTCCGCGAAAGAAAGGAATATTTCGGAAATTGCTAGGGACCCGCCAAGGATTCCTGCAAGGGAGCAATACTCGCGTTCGGACAAGCGACTTAGCGCAATGGATGGCCCTACCTTGGCAGCCCAACCATCAAATGTGACGCGCAGGCAATCGGCCTTCGGACTTACAGCCCCAAAAATTACACCCTTGCCCTCCGGCCCTACCGCGTCGCGATCCACCAGGACGTTCGCGCCTGCAATTTCGGTCAACGCGTGGCCGAACGTCCACGACAGAGAGGGCCAGAGTAGGAGAGGCGCATCGGAAAGACCAGAAGCGAGAGAGACCTTCACTGCATTCGGAAAGCACCGTCTTGCAATATTGGCAGCGGTCAACACGGCCAGCTGCAGTGTGTATGACTGCTCAACGTCGGGGCCGCAGTGGAGAGTGACCGCATGCCGTTGCCGTCGAGCGAGCGTTTCCTCGAGCGTCGCTTGATCGCGGTCCAGGAACAGTTTCGAGATGCGGGAAAGGTGGATGCCCGAAGAGTTCATGGTGGTCACCACAGGGTCAGTCTGATTCGGTGAGATCGTTCTTTAGGGCCGTATGTCCGCCACGCGAAATTCCCCAGATATTCATAAACACCTGCATTTCGCAGGGACCACCACGGCGTACGCGCGAAGCTCGGAAGTATGAGGGCAGTGTGCCCGACCACCGGCACCATTGGATTCTGCTTGTCGATGGGGCTCTGCCCCACACCGGAGCAGGGATGCACGTGAACGTCAGCAAGAACTTGGAGACCATGCTCCCTGCAGTATTTCCAGAGAGCTGCGTATCCGACGGCGTGAAAGGCGATGGCGCCGGATTGATAGGCGTCAGGATCTAGATCGTCATAGCAAATGAACTTCGTTACCGATAGCCGCTGGCCGTTCTGCGAGGCGAGCAGGAACGCGCCGCTTTCGCGCTTTCCCGCGCTACGACGGCGCAATTGGAAAATCAACCGCGCCCAGAGTGACAGGGGTACACGAATTGGCGCGCCTGAGACGTTAGACCCCAACGTAGTCTCCGCAATTCAGCAAGGAGTAAAACTCTTCCAAGTAGTCCACGATCGTGTGATTGCAAGTCCACACTAGGTGAGGTTGCTGTTTGGGCCACTCCGTATGGTCCGCCGCTGCCCGGTCGTAAGGATGGTAGAACGCCGATCCGTTCTTCCAGTCGGTTCTGAAAACCATTGCAAAACGGCTACCCGGCTTACCTTTCGGGCGCTTGGAAATCTCCAGTATTGCTTTGGTGCTCGGGTCCCAGAACGTTCCCGTTGGAGGGACTGATCTGTATCCTGCAAGATCCAGGTAGACATGAAACCCATCCGGCGACTTATCGCGTGGCGCCGCTGCTAACCAAAGAATCCTGTTCGGCCAAGCGAGATTTTCCGGCAACACCTCTGGGCCGGGTATGCGCCATTGGCCCTTTGCCACCCCACTTCGGAATTCCGCAGATAGCAAGTCCTCATCAAAGAGACGCTGGTCAGGCTTCTCCATGCAATCACCCCTGCGGCGTAACTTCTTTGACGAGGTCGAAACAAATGGAGCATTTTGGTGCTTGCACTAATTCGCCCAGGTGTACGTCCGATCTCGGCTGGTCGGTAGTATTGCAAACCTGCAGCACATACTCGGCGGCCGCCGCAGGGTCTAGATGGAATTTCTTCCTCGCCCACTGCGTGACGACAGCTACCGTGGTCGCCGGAGAGAACTTGTGGCGCTTCGTTTGGCCGCTGAAGTTGACTTCTACGGCGATGTGGCGGCATCGGTGACAATGAATGTGGCGGTGACGGTAGAGTTCGAGCACCTCCAACGTAAGGCCGGCGTCGACCGGCTCGTGCCGGTCTACTCCCTCCTCAATTTCCTCCAACTCTCCCAGGGCATCATTGCATTCGCCGACGAAAATCAGGACCTCGCCGTGCTCCGGCCGAATGAAGCCAGAACGAACCAAAACATCCCGGAGGACCTCACCGAGTGCGGCATTAACTACATTGGGTTTCGCACCTTCGCTGTGAACAAAAAGCTCCAATTCCTGATTCGCCATGTGGTATCACCTCTTGAACCTTTCAGCATGGAAACTTGCGTAAGGCAGCGCGAAATGCGATATTGCTGTCCATGGAGACAACAATCCTGATCTGGCGATGCAGCTAAAATCGCCGAGAAAATCAGTCTCCAGCGCATGCCGTTGTCCATACAGACAACAGTATAAGCTACCGGATTCTGCTCGTCAAGGAGGTGGGATGGCTCAATCAGGGCTCGGTGTTCTGCTTCAAGCCCTTCGGGAGCAAAGAGGGTTCTCGTTACGCGAATTGGGGCAGTTATCGGGCGTCGATCACGCTTATGTTTATCGCCTTGAAACTGGCGACAAGGAAGCTCCTTCGGAAGAGGTCCTTACCAAGCTCATACGCGCTTTGAAACTGGGGAAGCGCGAAGCGGAGATGCTTCGTTACGTTGCTACCCATGCCGATACCGACCCGGGGCTCGCCGCCTATGTACTCAAAGATACGAGCGTTTCCATCGAGGTTTTCACCGCCGCCGCCGGTGCCGTGTATCGCGGCAATATCCGACCAGACTATCCGAAACTGATAGATAGGGTTCGCAGAATTCTCGGCGAAGAGGATTTCAGTGGATGAATCCGCTGCAGTCATAATGGCGCGGGAGTTTGTGCGCAAAGCCAATCCGGGCGGTATACCCGTTCGGGTTGAGGCTTACGTGGAAGAAGCCAAAGCGATACTCCGAATGCAAAACGATCTAGGTGCCGAGGAGCCGGGCTGGTCTTTTTGCAGCGGAGGCAAGCACTACATCTGCGTAAATGCGTCCGATCGGCCTGAACGCCAGCGATTCACGATCTGTCATGAGCTGGCACATATTGTCTTGGACATAAAGTCGGAACACAATTCCCTACCGTGGTGGAGCTACGCGAAGCGGCCTCCTGGCGAGATTATTTGCGACGTTTTTGCAGCGGAATTGCTTCTCCCTTATCGACTATTCAAGCCTCTAGCGGATGAAGCCGCGATAGAGATGAGCAGCATCGAAGGGTTGGCAGACCGCTTTCTTGCCTCGATCACTGCTACCGGATCGCGATTTGCCGCAGTACATCCGGCACCGTGTGCTTTTGTGCTGTCTGAGCAAGGTGAGGTACGTTATGCTTCGCGATCCAACGCGCTGCGTGGCGCGTATGCCTGGATTCAACCGCGCCTTGACTTGCCACGCGGTTCCTTATCGGAAAAAATTCGGGCAGGCGCAACATCCGATGGACCGGAAAAGGTGGATGCTGACATTTGGTTCGCAGACTGGGAACGTGGCGGCGTTCTGTTTGAGGAGGCGAAGCATTTTCCACAGTGGGATCAGACCTTGACGCTGCTGTCGCTTGAGGACGATGAAATCCCGCCGGCAAAGAAAGAAGAACTACGCGAGGACGAAGAAGAGTTGGGCCTGCAGGAGCTTGACGGAAACCTTCGCTGGCCGAGCAAACGACGCCGGAGATGACTCAGGACGGCCGGGAGATGGGTCGCTTATTTTTCATCTTTTCGGCGGCATGAGTCCCTTTCTGGACTTTGTGAATTGGCTTTCCAACCGCGGTGTTACGCATGGGGCGAATGGATTTGAACCATCGACCTCCTGGTCCCGAACCAGCCTGGACCAGACCAAATCCGTTGAATTGACGGCATTTGCCTGTGCATTCCCTCCGCTTATTTGGGCTACCTGGGCTACAAAAATGCCGTCTGATCTTCGCTCAACTAATTGACGAGAATGGCTAGTCCTAGAGGACGATTTTAGAACTCTCCCAATCGGCCAGATCGTCGCAGATATTCCACAGTTCGACGCTTTCAGGGTTTGAACCGGGCGTGGCACTCGGATGGTTGCGTGGGTCAGATTTGAACTGACGACCTTCGGGTTATGAGAACGGAGATAGGCATCTAGGTTCGCTGATTCTGCGCGATTTAGCCCCTAGACCCGCGCCAAGACTTTTGTCCCAAATCTGTCCCAAACATTCCCTTTAAGAAGCATTCGGTTAACAGCCATCGACGTTATTTAATCAAATCTTGCCGGAGCACAGGCTAATACTATTAACTAGGCCATTGGAAAGTTTCCAGCCGCTTTAGTTTTTGAATCCTGTGTAGGTATCCGTCTGTACCATCAACGCTTATGGTTGAGGACTGCCGGTGAACGAGGTGTTTTGTGCCACCGTTTGCGAAAAAAATGTTGCTACGACACCCTTTCGGCGGCAGAGCAGGATGTGCTATAGAGGCCCTAATACGGCCCCCTAAGGGGGGCGTTCGCGGAACGGTGTCAATGACCGCGCCAGACAAAAACTCACGCTGTGCTCCTACGCTAAGCTATGGGGAGTTCGTGTCGCTATCGGACGAGCTGCTGATGGTTCATCTGGGTCATGGTCATTCCGATGCGTTGGCCGTTCTTTTTGATCGCTATCATCGCCTGGTTCTGAACGTGGCCTTGCGGATCCTGCGGGACACCGGCGAAGCAGAAGATTTGATGCAATCCGTGTTTCTGGAAATCTTCCACACTGCGGCACAATTTGACGCCGCCAAAGGCACAACTAAAGTGTGGATCCTTCAGTACGCCTATCATCGCAGTTTCAATCGGAGGGAATACTTGAATCTTCGAGGTCTGTATGAACGACCGGAAGAATCTGTCGCCGTGCAGAAGGGTCCAAGTGCCGTGCGGAGCGGAGCGTTAGGTGTTCTGGAGTCAGCTCGGTTGGTCCAGGAGGCGCTTGAGCAGTTGACTGAGGTTGAGAGAACAATCCTGGAGTTTGCATTTTATGAAGGTTTGACGATGCGCGAGATCGCAGCGAGAACCGGGGATTCGTTCGACAGCGTGCGTCACCACTATTACCGCGGACTGGAAAAAGTACGCTGGGTGTTATGCGATTCGCCCAAGGCTCGGCGGGAAGCGGCCTCGGCTGGAGGGATTCCTCATGTCCAGCCATGAACATTTCCGCGAATTGAGTGCTCTCGCGGCGATCGGGCAACTCTCTTCCGAAGAGGACCGAGAGTTGAGCCGGCATCTTGACGAGTGCTCGGAATGTCGCGACGCGCACGGTGACTACGCGCATGTCGTACAGCACCAATTGCCCCTCGCGGATGCGGCCCGTTCGCGCATGCGTTCGGATCTGCGCTGTCCCCTGCCGGACGCCGAGATTCGCGACCGTTTCTTGGCTCGTGCCCGTGCCGACGGCATTGACTTTTCTTCGGAGGCCCAACGCGGCGACGCCGTGCGTTCGGCAGGGTTTCGCTGGGGACTTGTTTGGCGTCCAGCGCTAGCGGTCGCGGCAGTGGCGGTGTTGGCCGTCTTGGGTGGCTCAGTGTCGCGTAGGTATCTACTCGTACCGCGCTCGGATGTAGTGTCCGGGCAAAGGAACGAACTGGCGGGCGAGAATGAACGTCTGCGGGGGCAATTGTCCGCAGTCCGCCGGGATATCGAGCGCGACGCTTCCGACCTCGACAGCATGAGGCATGCGAAGCTAACGTCTGAAGGATCGCTGAGGCAACTAGAGAAGCGCCTCGAAGAATCCAGGGGACAAGCGGGTCAGCTGACGGCCCGGCTAGAGGAATTGGAAGCGAAGGATAGCCAGCTTGCGGGCGACAATCAGCAGAAGGACGGAATGATCGCGGACCTGCGTGCGAAGAACGACAAGCTGCATCGCGATAGTGCAGACAACCTCAGCGCGCGGATAATCCTCGAATCGCAGATTCGCGATTTGACCGCGTCTCTGCAACAACAAACCGCGGATGTCGAGCGGGAACGCCAGTTGATGGCGGTGGGCAAGGATGTGCGCCAGTTGATTAGCGCCCGCAACCTACACATCTTGGACGTACACGATGTGGACGGTGGCGGGAAGTCGGCAAAAGCGTTTGGACGCGTGTTCTATGCAGAGGGGCAGACCCTCATTTTCTACGCCTTTGACCTGCCGAGTGGCAAGCTGATGCCGGCGAAATACAACTTCCAAGCATGGGGCCAGCGGGAGTATGCAGCGCACACTATCCGGAGTCTCGGTACGTTTGAAGTGGACGACCACGAACAGCGGCGCTGGGTCCTCAAGGTCACGGATCCCGCGTTGTTGCGCGGCATCGATTCCGTGTTTGTAACCGCGGAAGCACTGGGAGATGCGAAGGAACCTCACGGCAGGAAACTTCTCTACGCCTACATGGTTGGCCAGCCGAATCACCCGTGACACTGAAATGGCTCATGCGGATTCTGTAAGACAGCGAAGTTCTCCTAGGAGCTGGGGGGTTGAGCGGCAAGAGGCGCTATGCGCAACTATCTGTTTTCGCCCACCTCTTTTTGAATTTTGCGACCGCCCGATGCCTTGGGGGGTAAGCCTGAGTTAGTTTGAGGCGACGTGAGGTGTGGCTGGCTTCTTTTCGTTTTCTGTTTGGATTTTCCGTAGCCCGCGCCAGCGGGCATACTGGTCAGCTTTGGCGGGATCGGAATCTTCTTCGTCTTTGAGCCAAAAGGCGAACCAGTCTACGTTACCCTGCTGGGAAACAAAACGTTCCCACGGTTTCTCAAGGACATGACTTCCATCCTCCACCATCACCATGTCTACGGGTTTACCGAGGAGAGTCAACGCTTCGAACCATTCCCAATCCATCAATAAATTCTCAGGTCGCAATGTCATGATCCGCATCGGTGTGTGCGTCTTGTCAACGTTGAATCCGGGTGAGATTCTGGTCCACTCCTTGAGGGCATCGCCGAAGGGCCGCTCGCCATACAGTGAATAAGCATCTACAAAGTGGTTGTTGTTGGTTATAAACTGCAAATACCCGCCATCTTCGCCTTCCGTGACCGACGCTGCTGCGAACTTGACCTTTGAATGGACAAGAGCGTATTTGACGTAGAAACATGTATGACTGAATCCGATAAGTCCGACCCGATTCCGATCGATCATCCCTTTCCTATCAAAGTGGTCGATCACGCTTTCATATATGGCCAGCGCCTTCTCGACTTCCTCTCTTTGCCCTGTGTTTCCGTAGGGACTCGGAATGTATTCATCTTGAACTTGAACTACTAGGATACCCTTCGCCGCCAAAGGCTGTGCTGCATAGGCTGTAGTATAAGGACCGTCGATCCAAAACCGGATCGGAGTCCAATCATGAGTTTGGATCACGAGTGGGTATCGCCTGCCGGGAACGTAATCTGGAGGATAGTAAAGGCCACCTCTCATCGAATGCCCTTTTGACCATTGCCACTGTATCTCTTCTACTCTTCCAAATCGAAGCCCTTGAAATTGAGGGTTAAGATCAAGCAGCACTTTTTCCTGATGAGTGCTGGCGTCGGTCGCATACAACTTGGGCGGATCGTTCATTCCTTGTTTGAGAATGATTTCCGATCTCATCTCGTCCTGAAACAAGGCACTCGTTTGCTGCCATCGGTCTCCATTCTTCGTGAAAGCAAAAGGCAATTGGGGCTTCAGTCGTAGGTCGTCGAGCGCGCCGGGCGCCCAATCGGAACGCGTTCTGCAAATGAGCCGGTTCGTTCCTGTGTCCCACCGCACTGCACGGATGCGACCGTCACCAATCGTAGTGAGCCTGCCATCAGTAACATTTATTTCGACTGTGAACGTGCGTCGCTTTCTCTCCTTTTCCTCGCTCTCACTGGCATTCTCCAAAGGAAGGAATACGTTGCTGAGCACGAGAGAGTGACTGTCCGGCAGCCAGACGATCTCTGGCTCAGGCCAACTACCCGTAAAGGGCGGCCAAATCGGGGAATCCAAAAGTATTCGGCTATCACCTGTTGCTGTATCAACCAGTTCATATCGCCCAAGTTTGGATGTTATTGGCGCGATCTCTTGCAGATTTTCCTTACTGAGAATTTCTTGGAACCTCCCAGTATATTTCTTCCACGTTGCCGGAATGTCGGCAGCAAGAACTTTTCCAGCCACAGCGATGTACCTGCCATCAGGAGATAAGAAAGGCGTGCTCACCCAAAGATTTCCGTGGACGGTCATTCGTTGGACACCCTCGGGGCCCTGCAAGAATAGCTCGCTGTCGTGCTGCTCATCCATCCCCTTCCCCATTCTCCCCGCGATCAGATCTGGTATAGATTGCCGAGATACGACTACGCCTTCACGGCGAGCCTTCTCGTCCCAGAGACTTTTAGTGGGCGCTTGTGCGATGAAGGCGATCTTGTCGCCTGCCGCGCTCATACTGTAAGACACGATGGCGGTCCGATGATTGGTTAACTGTTTGAGTTCGTAACTACGCAAGTTAAACGAATAAACCTGAGGCGGCTCCCCGGGGTTTTCCCCTAGAAATGTCAAAGCTTCATTGCCGGACCATCTAACGTCGGCGATTCCTTCTCGGTTTGAAGAGGAGGACATCCTTACAATCACCTCTGGAGGAGTGGTCGACGCGAACAGGGTCCCGGCATCCCAAAGTAGTAACGAATAGTCGTTGGTATTGCGCTCCACGTTTCCTCTTCGCAACACAACAACAAATTTCTTCCCGTCCGGAGAGATCTGGGCGATATTTCCGGCTAGGTCAGTCTGAACACGATCGGCGACTTTGGTCATCCCAATGGCGTCTGCCACGGTGATCAGACCTTTGTTATTTTGCGAACTCAACGAAGTTGGTGAGACTGTCTCTTGGGCGGAGACTCGGATACTCCAGGCCAACCAGACGACAGCAACACAAAAGGAGAGAATTACTTCACCTATTCTTCTTAACACAAGCCCTCCAAATAGCGAACCTGACAAAAAGCCAGAACCGTCTGACGATCAAAAGCCGCGTAGGCACTACACCGCGACACAGTACATTGCCCGTTCGGGAAGCCATGACGGCGATTCGCCCATGGATTCCCGCGAAAGCAACCTAGTTCACTTCGAGGTCTCTGCCTCTCCGTTTGAAGTGCCCCCTGTAAGGCGGCTCCGAACGACGCTCTTTCATGGATGTACACGGCTATGCAAACCAATCTCTTGTCGGAAGAACTGTTTTGCTCGAGGCACACGCCTAGAACTTGCTACTAGAATTGGATTTTCAGGGCAAGCTGGACAGACCGTGGACCACCAATCTGGTAGAGAGGATTGAAGCCACCATTCGCTCCTCCGCTCCCCAAGCTACTCGCCAAGGTCTGCGTAGATTGCCCGAAGAGGGGGTTTCCTAGGATGTTATTTGGATTGCCGAAGTTTGGATGGTTAAAAATATTGAAGAATTCAGTGCGGAACTGGAGACCAATCCTTTCCGTCAGATGAAACTGCCGGCGCACAGCAAAGTCGGCTTGCCACGCGCCGAAACCGCGAACCACATTGCGCCCGAAGTCTCCCTGCTGAAGGTTAGGCGCTGGACTAAAGGCGGCCGGGTTAAAAGCCTTGCCTCCTGGGTATTGCGCTCCAGATAGATAAAGAGGCATTCCAGTGACAAGATTCGGACGGGCTTGAAAGACGGTGCCTCCGCCAAAAGAAAATCCGCCAATGAGATCTACTGGTACAGCGGATCTCGCCATGACGAAGCTGTCCAGCGACCAATTGCCAATGATGGCGCGCGCTAACTTCTGACCCCTAACAGCAGGCACATCATAGGTCAAAGCACCTGAAAATGAATGGCGCACATCAAAATTTGAGTTTCCTCGGTCAACATTGGGATTCGCAACACTTCCAGGCGTATTGAAATTGCTCATATCTGAAGAGGCGATATCAAGTGAGTGAGAAAATGTGTACGAAGCCAGTGCTTGTAAGCCTCGCGAGAGCCGGCGCTGGAATTTGAGTTGCAGTGCATTGTAATCGGACGTAGCTGTGTTTCGCGTGACAGCAACAAATCCGAAGTCCGCATTTGGAAAAGCCAAGGCATCCTGACGCAACAAATCTCTCCCTAGGGCTCCCAAATAGGTTATGGACAGAGTTTGGCTGGCACCAAACGATTGCTCGACCGCAACGTTCCACTGGTAGGTTCGAGGAAGCTTGAGATCACTTTCCGTCACAATGATATTTGATACTGGTGGATTGGTGCTAAGGGGGGGAGGAGCGGCTTCCTGCGCCGTCAGCGGGAATGGAACGTTAGACAGTGATTTAAAGGCGAAAAATGGGAAATTAGCGGTCGCCGCTCCAACGCCCCCGGACCCAAGGTCGTAAAATACGCCGAATCCTCCGCGGAGTATCTGTCCCCAGCTCGGTCCTTGTTTGAGTTGATAAGCTACCCCGAGCCTAGGCGCCACATTCCCGTACGTCGTGCTGTAAAGTGGTGTGCCACGAGGAGCCAGGGTCATTGTCGCTGGGTTATCAAGCCCAAGCACAGTAAACAGATCGTTCGCGGAGTTCTTGCCCTTCGGGGCCGGATTAATGTCCCAGCGCAGTCCGTATGTAAAAGTCAATCTCGGTGTTGCCTTCCAGGTGTCCTGGCCATAAAGCGAAAAGTTCCGCGTGAGGAGCGCGACAGGTTGAAGTGCGTCAACAGCGACGAACGGAGCAACTCCTGAGACCGCGCCCCCCGGCCCCGTGACTCCCGAGAAAAACGCAAATTGAGTGTAAGTGACACCAGCAGTAAATGGCGAAAGCCAACGGTAGTCGACACCGAATTTCATTTGATGGGCGCCCGTTGTCAGCGACAGATTGTCAACAAAGTTGACCTGACGCTGTTCGCTGATGCCTAGGTTTCCCGCCGAAGGTACTCCAACATTACTGATGTCAAATTCAAACGTACCGTTCGCAGAAGAATACCCGGTGGGGAACATCAGTGAATCCGGGAGTGGCACAGCTCCGCCGAAGGTATCGAGATTAAACTTACTGCCAGCCCGTACGTTACTGTAATTCGCCCGAACTTCGTTGCTGACCTTTTTAGTCATGCTTTCCGCTAACCCAAGCGTGAAAGTTTGTGTCGAGAACGTTGCCGCCTGCGTGTTGCTTAGCACTGAATTAGCCCCACGCAGCACTGCGTCGGAAGGCGAGTAGTTATAACGTCCAAAAATGGTCAGCTTGGAATTGATCGTATGGTCCATTCGGAAACTGTATGCATCAAGCGTCGAAGGATTCGAATAGCTGCCGTTGAACTGAGCTAAACCGGCTCCCAACTGAGGGCCGTTTGAAATAGGAAACACATTCAAGAAGGGCTGAATTGCAGCGGGAGCCGCCTGACGTGAGGCACTGTCAGGAACAACTGTCTCTTGGGATAGTGGTTGGCGCAGTCGCAACCCTTCATAAGAGAAGAAGAAGAACGTCTTGTCCTTTGCGATGGGACCGCCGATCACACCGCCGAAGTCGTTCTGTCGCTCCGCGGGCTTGGGGAGACCGTTGCGATTCGAAAACCAATCGTTTGCATCCAGCACGTCATTGCGGAAATACTCGAAAGCTGTGCCATGAAGGTCATTGGTTCCGGAGCGCGTAGCAATGGAGACCTGCCCGCCGGGGCTGCGGCCGAACTCTGGAGCAAACGAAGAAGTCTGGATGCGAAACTCCTGCATAGCATCCACCGAGACAAGACTGTTTGTCCCTCCCAAGGCGCTGAGCGCGGGAAGGGATCCTCCGACGGACTGGTTCAAGGCGATACTACCGGTGACAGTGCCGACGTTCGCGCTGACTCCATCCACGGTGAAGTAGTTGGCGTTCGCCCGCTGGCCGTTCACGCTGAATTGTCCCTGTTCTCCACCTACAGTGACCGGTGTCAGCACGACGCCCGGGGTGAGCGCAATCAGAGTTTGAAAACTCCTACCATTGAGCGGCATGTTCTCGACAAACTGGCGGTCCACAACCGTGCTGACGGATGCGTCCTGGGTATTGATGAGTGGCGCGCCACCTTCCACGGTGACCGATGTAGTAATTGACCCAATTCGGAGGGCGAAATTGATTACCACATGGTCCTCGACGTGGAGCTCCACATCAGGCTTCACGATTGAATCGAAGCCCTCCTTTTGGACAACAACTCGGTATATTCCGGGTTGAAGGCTTGCAAACGTATATAGACCCACCTCATTGGTTTCCGTAGAAGCGGCCACATTCGTAAGCACGTTCACAGCCTCTATCTTGACTTTGGGCACTGGAAGCCCGTTGGGATCGGTGATGCGGCCGCTGAGTTCGGCGTTGGTGGACTGAGCAAAGGCGGAAGATACACAGAAACCCACCCACAACGACGCAACAATCAGAACTGCTACTTTGGAGCAGATTCTCATTCGAGGCCTCCCCACAATTCGTTAACACCCGTCAACACTTCCTTGTCCAGAGTATGCCGACGAGCCTCCCCGTTTGTGCCGCCGTGCTTGCTGGGGGGGAGATAAGCAATTGCAGGTCCTGAGGATAACGACTTCACCTGCTATGCCCCGCAATGAGAGGCTATCTGGAAAAACTGAAGCTCGTTGAATAAGTGTCGCGGACATTGCAAGAAAGGTCGTGCATAATACCGTCGGGGGGACAATGCTGGACGCTTGGAATGTGACGGTACTTACGGAACTATTTGAGTATCGCTTAAGCGCCCACGAAATGTACCTAAAACAGAAAACGTCAACCAACGATACGAACATTCGAGCCTATCAGCCACCGATAAATCTCTGGGAACCGAACCCAGAGCCACTGTTACTCCGGGATGTCGTAGAGACTGCGGCTGCGCGTTCGGGACTCTTAGCGGACCGAGGGGGGTGGCCTGCCGGGGTTGTCGAGCATTCTGTTCTTGCACGTTCCGCACCTCGCGCCCAGCGGGCGTACTGATCAGCTTTTGCGGGATCAGGAGTTGGGTGAATTGTTTGGGACGGACTGGCCTGAATATCGCAGAGAAAAAAGTAATTTCTGTCCCAAATTTGTCCCAAGAGCAAGAAGGGCTCCCCGACGTGACTCCTGAAGGCTTTGTGAATCAATAAGATGGGCGACGAGGGTCCGGTAATGACCTTCGGGTTAACAGCCGAAGTGGTTGAACTCCTAAATGCTTTATCGTGTGTCGCTTACCGGGAAACACGACCGATTTTCAGTCCCTCAGTTGGGCTACTTGGGCTACCAGCAATTGACTCAGTAACTCCAGCGACCAAGCTAGATTGGGAGATTGGGGTCGGACCAAAAACAAGAGCTCTTACGCCGAAGTGACGCAATGCCTCCCACCGCCTCGGAAACGCCCCAGTCGCCCCAACCCCTCCGGGCAGCCAAATCCCGCCAAAATCGGCTTCCTCGCGAGTAATGCCAAGCCCCGCCCCTGGGCGCAATAAGATGCTTAGCTTTGCGGCGTTGATGACGGAGGTTTCTGATGAGCCTTGTTGCAGATTCTTATCGGCGGATGAGAATCGGCGTGTAGTTCCCCGAGAGTAATGTCAAATGCCTTCGCCAACCCGGAGAAATGTTCCAAAAAGTAATTCCATGTCTTGGCATTCCGGTCGTTCTTGAACCACGCTGGAGGTGCGCACAGCAGCACGGCCCGTCTGAGGCTACTTTGGTTCGATCGCCCTGACTCTATGAGGAGTGGGTCAGTCTGAATTTTTGGGGGCGTCAACCCAATAGAAACCATCGGAACTGAGATACGCGATATGCCGATGACCACCTACAACAAAACAATCCGGGTCGGAATTGTCGATGCACTCTTGAATGTAATCGGAGACGAGTTTTAGAGCTTCGCTCGTAGTTGCGGGCAAAACATTTTCATATGTTTTGTTTTGACGCGTACAACCATTGAATAAGTTTCTCGTGGGCGAAGGTATGGGCATTAAAACTCTTTCTGCCTGTACTCTTATTCTGTCGGTCTCTCGAACATGAAATTCAGCCATAAACGGCTGCCCATCAAAATACCCATTCAAAAGCATTCGCGCCTTAGATTCCGGCAAGGAATCCGCATTAGTAATTTGTCGCACGACGGGGCTTTTTATGATGCCGTCGTAGATGCCCACACAAGACTGCTGTATCAAGGAAGCGAATTGTTTACCCGCCACTTGAACGGCAGAACTCAAAGCTACGCGGGTTATTGCGTAAAGATCGTATAAGACTTCATTCGATTCGTTGACTACGCTAGTTTCTCCACACCATGCGTAGGCGACATTGACGTGTCGATGTTTGAAATTAAAAATCTTTTGCGAAGACTCGGTGAAAATCTTTTTGTCTTTGCCCAACTGCCTGCCATCTGCTCCGATGACGAAGCCCTCGGACGTAAACGCCGACGCAATGGCGGTCATATCGTCACTAGTATGCTCCACCACCGACGAATAGTCAGATTCCGTAGAGTCTGCACATCATGCAATCATGGATGGGTTATAGGAGGGCGTCTTGCTCATTCGCGAGAGGCTATCGCCGGGACACATCTATCCGCAGCTTACTCAGTTGCCCGCCAACTACGCCGATTTCTTGGCAGCTTTTCGGGACGGTCAGACCGTGGACAACAACACGTATCTCACCATCGCGAACACGTTGCAGACGTCCATGTACAAGACTGCGCTCGGAAGCGGGCATCTCACCACGAGAGGTAATCCCATACAGGGAGAATCGCTTGTAGACATTTTTCTGACGGATAAAGGCGCAGACCATATCCTTGTCCCGCAGGAAAGACAATTTTGCGAACTGGCAGTGGAGTTGGCAAAAAAGAGTATCCACGAAAATGATGAAGAGCTTCACCCTTACGTTGGGGCCGTCGTCGTGAAGGATGGGAAAATTATATCCACAGGGTTTCGGGGCGAAACAGGGGAAGGCAGGCACGCTGAATTTTGTGCCCTCAAAAAACTCAATGAAGATGTAGATCACGTGGATCTGAGCGGTTGCACTGTGTACACAACGCTGGAGCCTTGTTCTGAGCGGAAGTCGGGAAAAACCGCCTGTGCAACCCGCCTTATAAACGCTAAAGCTGCACGAGTTGTATCGGGAATGCCCGATAAAGACAAAGATGTGTACGGATTCTCGCTATTGCTTGAGGCGGGTATCCATATTGGGCTTTTTCCAAACGACTTGATGCAGGAGCTTTCAGCTCTTAACAAAGAATGGTCTGATACACGCAGAAAACCGAAAGTCTCGCCCCCGCCCAACGACACCAGTCCAATCGCAAATGCTCCGTACTACAAGCCGCGAAGGAAGCCCATTAAGAACCGCGAGTTGTGGGAGGAAGTTGAACGATTGCGGCGCACTCACAATGTTGTCTGGAAATGGGTGAAGGGACATGCGAACGACGAAGACAATAAGCGGTGTGATGCCCTGGCTAATGCCGCTGCTCATTCGCTAAACAAGGGGTCAATCAAGACGAATTAAGGACGCGGCGGTCCAAGCTCCTGTTGGATGATTTTCTCCAGTTCTGCGAAAGCACGATTGCAGAGTTCCACAACGTTATCCGGTCGCGTTGAAAAGCGCCAGTCAATCACTTGAACCACCATGCCGCTGTCCTTCCATTTGTCGAAACGAGAGCGATACTTATCATTCCGCGTCCATCGCTTTGGAATTGATGGAGCAGGAAAATCCACCCTGTACCGGGGCCAAATCGTCACACCATCCCCGTGCATCTCCAAATTAGATATGTCTCTGACGAACTCTATGTCTTTGTGAGACCGTAGCTGGTCCCGAACTCTCCTTCCTTCCGCAAGGTTTTTATGTCGCACAACTCCGATCAGGCGATACACCGCACAACGGAACGCCGAGAGGTAGGCGCTGACATAATGGAGGAATTCTATCGGCAAATGCTGCTGTCCTTCCGTATCGATCTTTTGTCGGTATTTCGCTAGGAGCCCAAGAAAGAATCTGCATTCATCGAGCTTTCCGAACACGTGTTGCGGATTGGTCGCTTCATATTTCATTTTTGCTTGAGCAGGATTATGCGGCATGCTTCAATTCCAGAAATCGATTAGTGATTGGAAGAATGCCTCTTCTTCTTTGGAGGTCGGTATGATCGCGACAATGCGGAGGCGAAATTCATCGAGAGTCAATCTCGGCGGACCCCAGGGCAACTCTTGAAGGTCGGGATGCGCCAATTTCAATTCGTGAAGGGCGATAGCGTAAGTCTTTAAGGCTGCAACACACCAATCCAAGAAAGTCTTCGGCAGAAAAATCGGCCCGTTACTTCGCCGCAGGTCGCCATCGGCATATCCGTGTGCTCCATGCGTATATTTTGAAAGCTGAACGAAGAATCTGCGGACCCATCCTTTCGGCTTTTGGGTGAATAAAGAATCGCTCGTCGTTGCCTTCAGATGCTTTTCCAGAGCGTTTATCGCAGGACTCCTTGGAAGCAGATCGGCAGCCCACCCCAATTTGATTCTGTCCTCACCTGCCCTCCAATCCTTAAAGTCGTCTGCGTTTTTGCTGATCGTCAGTTGCGTTGCAATTGTGATTTGCTCCACCACGTTCCGAAGGCAGGAGTATGCGACCCTGTAATAGCCGACCAGTGCTGAGTAGGTAGCCGCTTGAAATTCGTCGGTCGCGTCACACGCGGCTATTGCGGTGGGAGATTCTTTACAGTTTTTGGTGAGAGCCTGGACGCCGCCAACTACGCGGGGCCACATACGCCAAAACTCCCACATCTGACCAAGTTGTGAGCCGTACTTGTCAGATGTCCTGATGCTCACGTCATCAGGCAAGTCAACGATGCTGCGCCAAGTGGCCTTGTCAATGAGGTCAGTTGGACCAGCATACTCACCTGAGGCGAAGGCGAAGTCGTCTTTCCCAAGCAAGTAACGTCTAGCTCGAAAACCTGAGGAAGGAAGCGGCTTCATCTTTCACCTTAGCCCGCGAGAGTTGGTTAACAAAAAGAAGAGTAAACGGTTCACGCACCATCTGGAAGCTAGATTTTCCAGGAGACCTTCAGCTAACCTGTCGAAATGGCACAACAAACTAGTGAAGAAACGTTGGAGAGCGTTTTAGAACTGATCTCACGAAGAACCGATACATACCAAATCGGCGTGCAGACAACTGTTTGCTGGAACTCCGATTCCGGCTGGCTGAATTCCATTACAAAACTTGAGTTCATTCGTAAAGAAGCAAAAGCACCCGCAGAGATAGCGAACAAATATCAGAGCATGCAGATTATCCGGCGTCTCTTGACTCCGAATGAGGTTGCGGCTCTTCTCAAACAGCTTGTTGAAAAGCATTCCCTACAGATAGGCGCTGACACGAAAGAACTGCCGCACGACGGTAGATTTTCAATCGGGAGTAGAACTCGGCAACCGTATTCTGAATGGTCGCAATGGCCTGCTGATATCTTTGACATTCAGTCGAGCAGTTCGACTGGACAAACTTGGCCGCCCGATCAGGCGCTAATAGCTTTGAATGCGCCTTACTATCCCTCTCTTGAATACGTCGTCTCTGACCTTTTCGGGATTCGAGTTCAAGGCTGGACAGACTACTTGCGTGGGCAGGTGACGGTTGTTCTGCCAGATTTCAGAGCGCGAATTTCAAAACTGACTGTCGCGATGACGTATGTGAGAGCGGATTTGGAATGCCCCTTCCTTCAGCCGACCGAGCTTATCATGAAGACTTATGCAGAGAGTCGTAACGTGCGACTGATGCAAGAAACAACTCGTTTGCAGGAGCCTTTTGTGCAGTTTGACTTACCTGACCGCGCATCATTTGTCAGCATGGCCCTGATGTGCGCATCCACCGGAGATGTGTTAGACGAGAAGGTATTCCGAGAGGGCGTACCCTACCGAGACCCAAACGTGGTGGTCGTGGAACCGCTCACACCAGAAATTGAGCAACTGCTTCTAACTGGTGAAGGTGAAACCGTAGAATTCAAAGAGAAGCTGGATACCAATAGCCGGAGGCTTGCAAAGACGGCCACTGCTTTCGCTAACACTAATGGAGGAACGATTGCGTTCGGTATTGATGATGACCAGCGGGTTGTAGGTTGCGATATTCGAGGAATGGCCGAAACAATCACAAACATTCTGCGTAGCCATTGCGACCCTCCACCGAGTTTCACGACGAAAATCGTCAAATACGACAATAAGGAACTGTTCGTTGTTCGAATCGCTCAATCATCAGCTACGGTGCATGTGGTGAAAGAACTCGGCCCATTCATTCGAGCGAATAAGTCCAACAGGTCCCCAACCAGTCACGAATTGGAACTTTTGCGGGGGCGTCGTAGCTCTGAGAGTGGCTTACCAGTTTTTCTTAGATGATTTAGACAGCAGAGTGGCGGAGCAAGAAGGAAAATCAGATGGGAACTCCCGTATGTCCTGAGCATAAGTCCGAGATGGCGTTTCCAACTTCAATTGACCTTGGGCAGAAAGTGATACTTCGCGGGAAAGAAATTCGAAACCAATTTCACTACTGCTGCACAAAGGATTGTCCCTGGCGCTATTCCTCAGAACTCGCGGAATATTTCAAGGCGACGGAATTTCCCGCGTCCCATCCCCTTCCAGGGAACCTTAAACTTTGAGTGCTAGGCTTTTGCAAACCGTGAACCCAAAGCGTCCAAAAGTAGAGCCGATTCGCCAGCCGACTCTATTCCAGATGGAGAAATTGGAAGAGGCACCTAAACCAGCAAGCGAGCTAAAGATCGAGCGCCCGTACTTTCTGCCCGGCATTCTCCCCGGAACCTCCGATTTCACCGCGAACGGCTGGCAAGGCAGTTTCTATCCTCCCGGCATGAACTCACGCGATTTTCTGTCCTACTACGTCACGCAATTTGCCACGGTCGAAGTGGACTCGACCTTCTACGGATGCCCCTCTGCGAGCACGGTTGCTGAGCGTGTGCGTTCGGGCCTACGAAACGCCAGAGCAAAAGGCAAGCGCCTTGGGCGTCCAACGAAGCCCGTGGATGTTGCTCGAATCAATTCACTCCGCGCTTCTGGACATTCGTGGAGCACAATCGCTGGCATGATGGGTCTAAGGAGCCGCAAAGCCCTGAACAAACACTTCGTTCCACAATGACCGAGAGGAGTAAGCATGAACCTCCACGAGCGAATGTTCAAGCATTTGGAACTTGAGGACCGGCGTGATACGGAAAGAAAAAAAACACGACGTGATTGGGTTTCGATAATCGTAGCTGTTCTTGCGGTCGGCATCAGTTTCTGGGCGGCCTACGATGCGCACCGAAGCGCTGACATTGCGGCTGAGTCCCTCAGGGTGCAGGTAAAGTCGATGGAATCATCGCAGCGTCCATACGTGGGTGTTGAAAGTCCGTCAATTCAGGGTGGAAAGGCGATACTTCAGCTTAAAGTGTATGGCAATAGCCCCGCGAAGATCATTTCAGTTAACACGAGCTGCGAGTTTTCGCATTTTCCGCCCAGAGCTCAGGATGGAGGCGGCGGTTCATCGGAAATGCCAAAAGGAGAAGGTGAAGTGCTCAACCCAGGGAGCATTCGCCTGCTCAGTTGTCGGCCCCAAAATGAGCCATCTAAGATCTTGAGCCGAAAAACAGCACTCACGTTCAAGGGTGAAATTCTCTATCGAGATCTTTTTGAGAAACAACATCAGACTTCTTATTGTTTCTTTTCAATGCTTGGCTCGCCAAAAGTAGACCCATGTGAAATCGATAACAACGTTGATTGAAGTGGGAGCAAAAAACTGCCCGACCTGGCATTGCTATAGCGAAATGGAGAGTTCAGTCTGTGGCAGATTTAGCACTGAGCAATAGCTATGAGAAGCGGATTTTCTGACAAGCTATGTCCCTTGCTCCCTCCACTCCAACAAGCCCCAAGCGCTCCCGCACGAATTCAAGTCTTGCCTTGATTTGCTCAAAGGGAAGCTGCTCTGCTGAGGCGGCGATCAGTGTTTGCGAGGATGCAATCACAAAACGATCCGCACGCGACACCTCCATCCCTGCGCTTAGCAGTGTATTTGTCAAGGACACGGACCTCTCAAGCACGGCATTGATATCGAAGGTTTTGATAGTGGTGTGCGTGTGTTTGCGGCATACCAGAATCGCATCCAGACTGATAGGCTGTTTCGCTGCCGACTTCGGGCTGGTTCCCCGCTGTTCGGCATGAACAGGGTGTGCGGCGACCACTTCAAGCCCGGACGTGGTGATGGCCTCGTAAATGGCGGCCCAGCCGTCCGCGCGTGAATGATGAAAACTGAATGCGAGAACTCCGTCGTCTTTGAGGACGCGGTGGCATTCAGAGAGTACATAAGAAAGCTGACGAGCGAATGTGCGCGGGTCTTTGTGCTGCACTTCGCCGGAATCCGAACAGTCCGGCCTGTCAAACCAAGCATAGCGGTGACGAAGCACCGGCGACAGCCATGCAAAAAAGAAATCGCTCAGCTCGCTGTAGTGAACGAAATCAAAATACGGGGGGTCGGTTACGACCGCATCGACGGACGCGTCAGGTATTGGAAGGCGCGAGCTATCGCCGTTGAGGATGAGCGCCCCCTGCCGTACTTTTCCCAGTTCCTCCCATGAACATGCCTGGTGCACGTCAATCGGATCGCTGGCGACAATCTTGCGGGCCTGGGCCTTGTTGCCGAGCAAATCTGCATCGAGTGTTACTTCGAAAGGTTCGTCGAGATAACGCTTGGCACGAATGAGTCTAGATTCAAATAAGGATCGGAAGGTGCCGCTGCTTTTTTCGGTTCCCCATACGGAATTCTCAAGCGGCATACGCTCGGGTTTCAGGATATGGTTCGAGAACATGTGCCGGACAGCTCCCGTTCCCTCCCCTTTGAAGCTGCAGAACAGATTGTTAAATTCGAGGGTGCTGGAGAACAGGCACAGCATTTGCTCCTGCACCGCCCGGTCTTCGAGGCTAAGGATTTCGTTCAACAGCAGACCGAGGCACAGCAGCTGCCGGGCGTTGAAGAAATCGCGCCAGCGAAGGTAGTTGTAGCCGCGCGCCTGGTCCGTGTTATGCCCAGGCCGCACCGCAAGCGTCGGTAGAGGAAGGTTCTCGTCAGGAAGGCGTGCTTTCGCTTCGGCATAGAGGGCTAAGTCATCCGGGCTGGGCTTGAGATAAATTTTTTCGCCAGAGGCCCGCAGCGCCATGATTGCGTACAAACGGTGAGGCAAGGGGGACCCGTCTGCGGGAAGCAATTCTTTGATGCGGTGTTTCTGCCCACTCGCAGAGGTGACGTGCTGGCCGGACGCCCTCCCCTCCTGCGGATTGAAGAGGTGCTTGCATGCCTGGCACACAAGGCTGACGCTGTCGTAGCGATCCTCGGTGATGTTCCAACACTCAGGGCAGACGATCTGCGCCTTGGGCTTTTTTTTTGGATAGGCGTCTTGCGCAAAGATGTACCTATCGAACAAAGGAATGATCTCGCCGTCGGGAATGCGAACCGTCTTCACCCAGAAAAAATACAGCACGGGAATCAGGTCTCCTGTGGACGGGTCCTTGGTTTGGTAATAGCGCCGAATAGCGGGAGCCGCAGTGCGCTCCAGATGGGCAAATGCCTCACGTAGCGCACTCTCGCGAACCCGAGCGAGAGACTGTCGCACGATGAAGGTGCTCACGGGGTTACTGTCGCAGCCCACGACGCTCGCTCCCAGCTTGAGCGCCTCGCCCAGGGTCGTGCCGCTACCCATGAAGGGATCGAGCACGGTTTTTCCCTTAAGATGGTGGCGGACATAGAAAGCCTCCCATATCCGCGTGTCCTTCGGACTCAGTGCGCCAAGCGTAATCGCGCGAAAAACTGATCCAAGCCGCGTCGCCCACCACTTGTGGATATGGTAGAGCGGGCGGTTGATCTCTTTGCGCCAGCTCTCATGCTCCGCTACCTGGCTCACTTCCAGAATGGGGAAATTGTGCTCAAGAGCGGTTTCTTGACGCTCCTCGGCGAAAGCGAGTTTTGCAGCAAGCGGATTCATTCCTCTTCCATTTCCTTAACTGCTTCAAAAATGGCTGCGCGCGAGAGCATGGAGACAGGCTTCGGCGCTTGAGACTTGAGACGATAGGCCGTAAAGCGATGCTCGGTGCCTGCGCGTGGATTGGAAACCTTCTCGGCTTTCAGTTCGTTAGTTCGAAGGTCAAACGTGTAGCCGACGACGAGCGTGTCCGCTTCGACACGTGTGAGCTTACCGACAACGACAAAGCGCGGATCGGGAGCGAAGTTCTCCGGCACGATAAGCGTGTGCAGCCCAGTGGTTCCCTCGGTCAGGGCAAACGGGGTCGGCGCGACATACATCTTGCGGTCGCGGATCATGATGTCGCCGTAGGTACCAAAGCCTTTCACACTTTTGTTTTTGTGAATGTACTCGTGGTCGGCATTCAAGAAATCGCCGTGACATATAACCAGATCGACGACCGGATATTGTCTTCGTCCGCTGCTCTGCTCGGGATAGGACGAAAGGTCCGCCGGATAACGTCCGAACACATAAAAGATTTGCCGCCCGTTGTGGTATCCAGTCGGAACCTGGCTGTTAGAGTCGTAATCACGGTCACGACCCGGCCAGGCAAGCGCCTTAATCTCGTATCCCTCGGGGTACTCGACTAGGCAAAAGTCCGGGTACGTATTGCGTCCCGAGCCTTCGAAGTGAATGCCCAGCTTTTGGAGGCGTTTCTGAAACCAATTCTGGAAGTGGAATTCCTTGTCCTTTACGCTTACGGATTCGATGAGTTCGCCGGCCTGAATAGCAAGAACGCACTGCTCGAACACATTGAAGCATGTGGTTGTGCGATCAGCCTTCATTCGTTCTTAGGTCCCTCATTGTAGCGCGTTAAACACTAGCAGAGGCAATGAACACTGTCAGCGAAATTGTCTCCGGCACTTAGCCGACCCCCAGGTTTGCGGCGATCTGTCGCAGGCTGATGCCTTGGGTGAAGACCTGAGAGTTTAGATTCCGAATTCTCTCAAAGCTGCTTGCACATCTTTCATGGATTCGACCCTTCGATTCTCGATAACCTCCAACTCCGCTCGCGTACAGGGCATTTGGCTAAGCAGCTTCCAGAGTTCCAAATCACCAATCAGCTCGACATCACATTCAAGAGCTTGCCTACGTGCCATGGACGTGAAGGTGCCGTTGCTGACGATCACCGGAAATAAACTCATGCTCGCGGGGAGTCTTTGCAAATGCCGCATGCGATACAAGTCTATGGCTCCGATAACTTCGGCAACGACCTCAGCATCGATATATGCGCTCCATGCGCTATGCTTACATTGGATCAGCCGAACATGCTTTCCCTTCACTGCAATGACATCGGCTTTATCATCTCCCCCACGAGGGGTCAAAATGACTTTCGCTCCACGCTTCTCTTCTAGCAAAGCAATAAGCGCCTCAAAGCGATCCCAAGGAAGCAAGCGAACATCATCTTGGGAGAGGCTCTTGATGGGTTCAGCTGTTCCGGGTGTTTCAACTACTCGCTCAAAGAGTTCGCGTTGCATCTCCTCTTCACTCGGCATCGGAGCCAAGAATTCGGAAGCAAGATCACGCCGTCTTCGGATCACTGCGTCTAGTTTTTGATCGAAGGTGTCAAATAGTCCCTTAGGGTCCTTTGCAATCGGATAATAAATATGTACATCCTTAGACTGGCCCATTCTGTGGACGCGGTCCGTTGCTTGAGTCTCCTTCGCCGGATTCCACCAACGTCCATAATGGATGACGTGATTGGCTTGAGTCAGGTTGAGCCCAACGCCTGCAACGTCCGGAGAAAGGACTATTGCACTGAATCCCTTGAACTTTTTGAAGCGGTCCACAATGTCCTTACGAGTATTTTTCAGTCCCTTGGTACTCCCTCGACGCGTCACTTGGCCATTCAAAATATCCACGTCGATTCCAAATTCGTGCTCAATCACCCTCTTGAGCAGATCTTGCATGTTCAGGCTTCTCGCAAACAAGAGCACCTTCTCACCGAGTTGACGAATTCTACGAATCAGCGCGACGGTTTCAGCCAGCTTCGGGCAATCCTTCATAGCCTGTTCAGGCGAAGGCGGGTCATAGTGTGGAACAAGAGAGGGGTGCTGATAAACCAGCATCAGCTGCTGCAGCAATCCGAAGGGATGATTGTTCGGACCGCCCTCTTTAGCACGCTGGATGATGTCTAAATGCCACTCGCGTTGACTAGGAGACAAAAAACAGTCCAATACATGCTCATGTTTCGCATGTAGACCCTTCAGACTTGTCTTGTCCCTTCTGAGAACGAATGCATTGCGGCTACCATAACCCAGCCTAGCGCGCAGTGTTGATAAGGATTCCTTTGGTCCGGTTTCTGTGTTCTCTTGAATTGGTTTTTCGTATCTATCCGTAAATTGTTTCGCGCTGCCCAGCAATTGTCCGGGCTGGAGAAAATCGAATATGTTCCACACGTCGAGAAGGCGCGTCTCCACGGGAGTCCCCGTGCAGGCGACCCGGAAACGCGGGCTTAGGCTCTTCAATGCATGCGATATTTTTGTGCTCGGCGTCTTGTACTCCTGTGCTTCGTCGGTGACGACGATTGACAGCCGATCCTTCATTTTTGCGAAAGAGTGCTGATAGTTCACCACCGTTTCGTAATTGGTGAAAATCACTCTGTTCTGACGTAGTTCTTCCAGATCTAATTTGGGCTGGCCAATTTCAGTTTCGCGTCCGCGCATGTCTTTTCGGCAATATTCCTGTAACCGTGCACCATGAAGGGTGAGGCAAGGCTGGAAGACGCTTCCCTTTCCCGCAAAGAACGTTTGCATGTCTTCTATCCACGTTTCGTTTTCAAGTAGGGTGACTGGCATCACTATAAGGATCGGGTCCCAAGGCGCAGCATCATTATTGCTGCTGCCCTTTGCCAATTCACCTTGCTCGATTGCCCACGCTAGAAAAGTCAACACCTGCAGGGTCTTTCCTAAGCCCATCTCGTCAGCCAACAAACAGCCGTTTCTTTGTAGGCGGAAATTCCTCTGCAGCCACTCAAGCCCGAATAACTGATGCTCTTTTAATCGGTCATGCTGAATTGACTTGGGTAGTGCGACCTTGAAGTCCTTTAGTTCGACCTCGCCGGGGACCTCGAACCCAAGTTCGTTCTCGTTCGTAATGATCAGCAGGTATTTCCTACTAGCTTTTTCAGTTGGGCAAGAAGCAGCATGCTTCGGAGAAAGGCTATTTACCTGTTCAGTCATTGCAGAAACAAATTGTTCGTCTAACGGGACTGATTTCCCTCTAAAATCAACGAATCCCCGCCCATTCTCCCATTGAGATTTCATATCATTGAAAAATCGCAACAACTCGTCCCGCGATGTGAATCTGACATCTTCTTCTGTTCCGTTGGCGTAGCGGAGCTTCAGTCCCGCCTCTAGTTTTCGTGGCTGCGCGTGCTCACGGCTTTCAGGATCTTCGAAGACCCCGCTGGAACTGCCCTGCAGGAACGGTCGAGCTACGAAAGGAAAGTCACCCACCCCTTGGACCCTTGGTCCAAATGTAATGCTCACAGACCCAGCAACTCCGTCAAACACACTTGCGGGATCGCGCAAAACCTCCGATTTTTCCGCCCCGCTTAGGTGTCTGACCTGCTGCATCCGTTTGAGGACTTCGCGCTGCGGCTCATCGAGAATGACTCGGATACGTCCGCCCGATTCGTCGTCCATCGAGTAGACTTCCGCGATGTCATCAGCAGCCATGAAGGCTTCGCGGAACGCGTCTTGCGGAACGCCATCAATTTTGGGGGCGAACGAAATCCGATTATTCGGCTCAGCCACTAGATCAAGTCCTATTGAAGACGGCACTATGACCCGCTCGCGGGAAAGAAACTCGTCTAGCTGTGCTCCAACACCTTCTGCTAGATCCTTGATTTGAGAAAAGCCGATGAACGCGTCTTTTCCCGACTTCTTTTCAGGCGGAAGTGCATTGAAGGAGTTGATGACCTCCACGAGGCTGAAAGTCTGTAGATCAAGACGGTGGACGGCTTCTTTGTGTAAGACGAAACTGCCAATTCTATCGGGATCGACAACTTGCCTTCCCGCATAAAACTTTATGAAGTAGCGAAAGGACTCATCGCCGGGCCAACGTGTCGTTTCGATCTCAACAGTGAACGGTGCCCAAGGGACGATGCCATCAAATGCGTCAATCTTGTGGAACTGCTCTAGTCGAGTAAATTCCTGATGGCTAATTCTCAAACCACCTTTCTCAAGATGGGCTACGCCTATGTCGAGCAACTGAAGCACTACCGTAGGCAGGAGCCTTCCAAGGCGACTTTTGGCGGGATGGGATCTAAGCTGATGCGGGTCTGTAATTTGTCCCGAAAGTCGTCGGACCCAAACACCGCTATGTTCGACTTCTACGATTAGTCCTTCGTTGGGTTCAGCTATTTTCCACTTCATATCCGACATCAAGAAACGGCTCGGACGCCGTACCTCGCCAGAATTCTCTCCATCTCATTCTTCCACCGATTCTGTCGATCATGCGTAATAGGCTGACTCGTCGCAATTTTTGACTTGCGTTTCAACTCAGTCTTGCTAAACGGCAAGGAAGTCCAAATGTCAGGCACGATCTCGGCTGCAGCCTGCTTTTCATACAAGTAACAGGCGTTGCCCACCGCACTAAACTCAATCGCCATAATGGGACCGAAGTCGAGGATAAAAGCACTCGTGTCTTCGTCCAAAAGCCTTCCAAAATCTGATGCTTTTGCTCCTTTCTTCCAAAGGACATCACGCAAGCGAAACTTGTCGGAATTGCTCAGGAGAGGACGTGACCTCAGTCCACGACAGCCAACATATCGCAACCAGAATGCCTTCCGCCCGTGGGGGTCTGTTCCTTTGGGTAGGACAGTTTCAAAAAAGAATGTAATATCCGCAGCGGAGAGCCACTCCTGCATCCGTCGCGAGGCTTCATCCATGCCAATCCAATTGTTGCCGTTGTGGGGCAACCGAGGGTCCCCGAATCTCGGATCGCTTCGGACGAGACTGATAATCGCGTCGATCAGGTCAGCGTTGTCTCTGGACGGAAAAAGTATCACTCGACTCATCACATTCTTTAGAACGTTGGGGGACCACCCCGACCATGGCATAAGCTCTTTGAAAAGAAATCCACGGCATTCAGGAATTCGGTCAATCTGCTCTAGGCAAAATGCAGAGGCAACCTCCGCCGCTGATTGAAAAAGCTGTGATGATTCGATTGAAATACCCCAGCGTTTGCAGAATCCAGAAATCCCATCGGCGCTCTTGACCAATTCACCAGCCATGATGTCGTGCGCCTTTAGACCAATGATCATGCTGGCCGAAGATTTCCACTTGTTTAGGAGCCGATTTCGCCCAGAATATCGATTCAGATAATCTCTAATTTTTCCAACGGCGTCACTCAGAGCAAGTTCCCTAGACCATCGCACATGGCAGGAACAAATCATGCCTTGAAGTGATTGTGCGTTCGGAACGTACTGGGTTCCGACTAGAAACGATTGGAAAGCCTTATCGGTGGCAATGACAGGATTCCAACAGAGGGAACGGATTGCTCTTGACTCCATGTTCGAGCGTCGTCCGACCAGAACCTCGTTCCACTGGTTGACATACTCAATTGCAACCGGAACAGGCCTTACGCGTTTAGGTTGATCAAGTTCGTTTACTATCGCGGACAGTTTTCGCAATCTGCTCTCGACAGAGAATGCCGGGTGGGACAGTTCGGCCCTAATCATGTAAAGGGCCGCCTGAAGACTGGCCAAGGATTCAGTTAAAACAGCACCGGTTCCGGCGTCGGACATATCTCAGTGCGAAGCTGGCTCCCGATCATCGAGACCCGCTTTCGCCACTATTTCCTTTCTCTCTTCGAATGATTTAATCCGAATCTTAAAGACCACCCGCCTGCTGTGAGGTCTGTCTTCTACACCGTCCGCATAAATAGGCTCCGCACTCCCACGCCCAGTTGCAGAGATCAATGAAACGTAGCATTTATGGTTTTCTGGCGCATCTGGGAGACTGGAACCGTCCAGAACAATCAAACTCTGTTGAATTACAGCCATAGACCGACGCTGACTAAGACTTAAATTGTCGCTCTCCTTTCCTTCAGAACTTGCATGACCCTCGACCACAATTGAACTAATGCCGTCTCGAATTTCAGATGAACACGCCGTAGAAACGAACTTGGGCGCAAAAGTCCGAAGAAAATCAAAACCCGCGATCGGAATCTCGGATTTACCTTTCTCGAATTTGAGAAGGTCCTCTGGGACGATCACCAGCAGTACGAGCGGGTCTTTCGGGTCGCTTTTGACTTCAACTCCTTGTTCCTTGAATTTCTCAAGGGCTGCCTGCAATCTTGATAAGACAAGGCTCTTGGTCCCTTCGGCCTGCTGCCTTTGGTTGTTCAACATCGCCACTAGTAGCAGAATAAAGATCACGGCGAGTGAGGTCATGAGGTCTGTGAGCGAACTGGCGAGACCCGATCCTTCATGTTCTGCCGCCATTTGCACCTCCCCGTGCTTTATCAAGAGTTTCGGTCAAATCTTGCAAGTACTCATCCAGTTCGTTAACTGAAGCACCCAATTTTTTGGCGGCTTGACTAAAGTGTTCGTCCGCGACCTTCACAACCTCCTCATATCCTTTCTTCGTGACTTCCAGATATGAAGTTGTGTGCCCCGAAATCTGGTTTAGCAATTGCGCGGCGGCTCGTTCGGTCTGGCCGAAAATTGTTTGGAACTGCTTCATGCTTTCTTGGATTCCGGTCCACACGGACTGCTGATGCTGATTTGCTTCGGCGAGCCTTTCCAATTGAGAAGCTGTTTGGAGTGAGATCTGTTGCAGGCTTTTTTGACTTTCGGTCGCCGAGTGTGCCGCGCCTGCCGCAGAAGAGGCCATTGCGTTGACTTCATTTGCTATTTTGTTCAATCCCGAATTAAGGGATGCATACTGAGATAACGAATTATTGAAAAGACCTAACGCAGCCATCAACGTATTTTCGATTTCTTTTGTATTTTTTGAGTGGCTTTCAAGCTGACCAATAAGGTGCTCCAATTGTTGCGCACTCTGCGACGACCACTTGTCCGCCCTCTCAACCACTGCTGTAGCAGCGTGGGAGGCCTGTTCGGCGTTCTTGTAAAGAGTCTCAGCCATTTTGATCCCAAGTTCACTGACCTTATTTGAAAGATCATGGACAACGCCCGTAAGCGTCGCAGCCATCTGGTTCACAGAAGTGCCGGCAGACTCATTCATGTGGACCATGAACTGTCGCAGAACATTTGTAAGGTCTTCTACCTGCGATTTACCGAGGGCAAGCTGCTCTGCGGTGGAATTCTTGGCGAGATTCACCAATTCTGTCATCGCAGTCTGTGTGCTCATAAACTGGGCATTCATGTTCTGCAGTAGTTGAGCTGTGCCGCCCAGCGATTCCGTTACTTTTGTGAATTCGTCGGTGGCGGTGCCCGAGAGCGACTCTTTGAATCTTTCCCCCATGTTTTGAAGGGATGAAGTAATAGCTTGCTGAAGACCTTGAATTAAGCCGCTAACTGATCCAGTGATTGACTCTTGCTTTTGAGCTTCTGCCGCACGCAAATAATTGTTTAACTCCTCTACGCTCTCCACCATTCGTTGCAGGGTTGGGCCGACTCCTTCGCTAAAACCTTGCTTGAGTTTAGTGGAGAGATCCGCATTGAACGAACGGAACGCGACTGATTGTTCTGAAGTGTCCCGCTGCAACTCCGCAAGTAGCCGAGCAGAAGTTAGCTTGGGCATGAACGCATCCAGATTTTCTATCAAAAGTAAGCGTCCACGTGCTAGCCGATGCAGAAGGACCCGCTCAAACAGGAGAAATACGGTTGCAGAAAGCAGAGCTGCAATGGACGATACGAACTTCCCGGACAAGCCTTGAATTAGAAGATCGAGTCCGGTAATTTGCTGAGATTCAGTGATCTTGACATCCAACAGAGCGACGAGAATTGCGAGAAAAGTGAAAAGCAGTCCGCTACCCGTCACAATTCCCGGCAGCGAAGAATAGAAGCCAAGATTTATCCGACCACCATAGAGGGCTTCAGCCGAAAAGGGGCGCTCCGCGCTCTCAGATGTCCAGTATTGTTCCTCACCAGAAGCTTGCCGACGACTCACTACGTCCGCAGCAAAACTATTCCATGCCTGATGCAGAGGTGAGGATTTTGGAAAAACGTCCGCTAGTTGATTGAAGCTTGCAACTGATAGACCTCTTCTGGGATCGAATGGCACGCGCGCCCTTAGTTGGGAGAGACGCTTGCTGGCTTCTTCAATTGGTTTGGACTCGGTTCGGACCTTCCACCAAAGCCTGATAAGCGCGAGCAGTGGCAGCGCAAGGAGGATCACCGCCGCAATCCAAGCAAACCATGGAGCAGTCAGTCCCCATAGGGTTTTGGTTGCCTTCAATAAGTCTAGAGGTCTCATTCTGGGATGCCTTCTGCCGGGTAAGCTGACAGTCCCATTCTATTTTCGGCGCAAGAGTTTGATTAGTTTCGCAAGCATGATGAGTTTATATGAGTAAAGTACAAGATTTATATCATATTATTCTGCAGGGAAGCGGCTAACCATGAATAGTACCTCGGCATCTTATGCTTTCTCTCCCTCTTCTAAGCGAGCCAATTCAAGATAGCGGCATAGAGCGTTCGCAAGCTGAATTTGCCGGGGAGTTTTGCACTCCACCTGGAACAGGGCCGGACTCGCAACGACAACAGCGACACACTGTGCTCGCGAGACGGCAACATTCAGCCGATTCAAACTGTATAGAAATTCCATTCCTCGGGGAGCATCTTCGGGCGTCGAAGTCGTCATGGAATAAATAACCACGGCGGCCTGTTGTCCTTGGAACTTATCAACTGTTCCGACGCGAGAGCCGATTGGAAGCCGTCGGGCCAGGGCCGACACCTGCGCGTTATATGGAGCCACAACCAGAATATCTTCCAACTTCAAAACGAGTTTTTCGCCCGTCTTTGTTGTCCAAGTTGTCCGGCTTTCCAACAGACCGTTCATAAGCGCCGTGACCTTCTCTACCTCTTCAAGGGACTCGCTTTGGTTTCCCGAGTGTTGGACTGGGACGAAACGGAGGCCTGTACCGTCAAGGGGACCATTTGTATTGAGCCTTTGATTTCGATTCTCAGGGCGAGCGGCCAGTCGGCCATCATAGAAAAGTTCGGACGTAAACGCACAAATGTCCGGGGGGAGACGCCAAGTTTCCTTTAGGAATAATCCTCTCTCGGAATCAACAGTTGCTCTTCCTTCGAGCAAATGGGCTAAGGCCGAGACATCGACACCGGGCGGATGTACTCCTTGCTGAGGTTGGTTTAGCTGCTGCGGGTCACCGAGCAGAACTATGCTTGTTGCGGCCTGAGAGACTGCGAGCACATCAGCGAGGGACATTTGTCCCGCTTCGTCAACGAAGAGTACATCAACCGAGTTGGCCATATCTTCTCGTGCCCACAACCACGCGGTTCCTCCGGCGACCTGGGCGGAACGAGAGGTCATAGCGTTAAGGACTTCTTCGTTGCTGTTTAACTGCTTCACCATTGGGTCAGAGTAACCATCATCTTCTTTCGCCTTCTGCACGGCCTGTAAGTGTACATTTGCGTCTCGTGCGGCTTTGCAGGTCTCTTGAAGGAGTCTGCTAATGACCTTGTGGCTCGTAGCCGTGATTCCAACTCGGTGCCCGTTCTGGACCAACTCTGTAATCATCCTTGCCCCGGTATAGGTCTTACCAGACCCAGGCGGCCCCTGTACGGGAAGTACGGACGGTTGAAGGCAAAGAGAGCGGATCATTTGTCGGGCAACGTCCGTCATTTGTCCAGTCTGGCCGATCAGGGTTTCAATCTTAGCAAGCGACATTCGTGGTGGGCGTCGAACCAAGAGATCTCGCGCCACCTGGAAAGGGCCGGGGGCAGAGAGTTCGTGTTGGGCCACCCACTTTCCGATGCGCATCAGACTGTCGCGTTGGGGTTCGGCGTCCACGACATTTTGTGGAACCAAAGCTGTCGGGTGCGGAACCCGCGAGGTAATCCCCCGCTTGATATCGATGGTCCCGTTACGGTCGTCCATACCGATCACCGTTCCGGCGCTTGCTCTTGTTTTCGGATCGTGAACGGCTAGTGCTCGGTCGATCGAGTGGTCTTGGGTCGGAAATCGGTATCGGTGGACAATGGATCGCTTGACCTAATCGACTGGTCCGACATACGTCAGCTCGCCCAGAGAACTTCTGTCTTCTATGAACTCGTCATCAGATAGCTCGCACTGTCGGAAATAATCCCACCAAGCGGATTTATCCTCCCGGCGGTGGTATTCCAACACCTGAGCCAGTAGCCATGACGCCCGGTTTTCCGAAGTCCATACTGTTTCATCGGCTGGCAAACCGGAAGCCAAGCAGTCCATGAGGGCGCGGACCTGTTGGGTTCGTAGGGCAACCTCCTCGGCTGCCTCTCCCTGCTTCATTGTAGGCCTGGGTAATGCCTGGCCTGTCTTTGCCTCTAGCTCGCGCCTCCGTTCTTCCAGCCATTCACGAAGTCGCAATGCTGAGAAGCAATCGTCGCGATTGTAGGACTCGATTGAAGTGAGAATGTCCCCCGAAACAGCCTCTGGGTTCCCCAAGGCAAGCGCGGCTGCAAATGCTTGGAGGGCCAGAACGGAATCGCGCGGTGATGCAGTCCGGGTGAAGCCATAGAGAGGCTCCAGTTTCTTGATAGAGTAGCTCTCGACTGACGCTCTCATTCCTTGCCTTACGACCCTGTAGAGATCGACGAAGATACCCGCCCTCAGCAGTTGGTCGACTTCATCGATGCAAACGCCGTGCTGTCCTGCCATTCGCTTGATTTGGGTCGGCTCGTAAGCCGCGTAATGGTAGATGTGCAGGTCAGGATATTTGTGCCAGCGTTCCATAACGTTCGCGATTAATTTGCTGAATGCATCCTTCTCCGCTGCCAGGTCAAGTGACCAGAGCGGTTGATATGAAGGTTCCTCGCCTAGCTTTTCGGGCAATGCCAGCACGCCGATCAAATACTCCAGCCCAGTCTCGAACGCGAATGAGTCTCCTTCCAAATCAAGAAAAACGTCGCCACGGGAGGGAGTTGGCAGTGCAGCCAATCCTGTGTCAGCTTCGGAGGGTTCGAGCAGTTCGTAAACTAGATGGCCCTCGTTCCGTCCTTCCACTTGTAATCTCGCTTGTTCGTGAAGTCGGACAAGGGCTGCGCTGCCGATGCCATCGATCTTCGGTCGGGGTGCCAAATCAAGCTGCGACAAACCCGCGACAGTTGCAACGCCGTAAGCAACCAAGACCTTGCGCTGATTTCCGGTAATGCCAGCTACCAGCGAAAGGTGGTCGTCGCTGTGACGATGTTTGTCACATAGTGGGAACCACGAGCAGATATCGCAGTGGATGACAGGTTCTGGATAAGTATTCGACCGCTGGTTGTATGCCAATTCGAAGTCTCGTTTAATTTTGCGGAAATAAGCGCTGTACTGTTCCAGGCGATGCCTCTCGGGATTCACTCCACTCCCGAGCACGATCTGCAGCCAATCGGGCTGGACCTCTTGCACTTGAGAGAGAAGCTCCGCGTAGAAGCAGAGTTGGATCAGTGCCCCGGCCTTTGTCGATCGTGCCAGCTTCGTTTCCAGCGGTTCATACGACCACGGGCCTAGGAGGCTGGGCTTTGGAACTCGGATGAGAAAGTCCGGTCGGCCATGCCAAGGCCCAATTTGAAAGGTCGCCTGGTAGACCACGCCGGTCCCACGACGAAGCGCATCGAGCGTATGCGCCGTAGCTTCCGCCCATGGAACGTTTGTGGGGATCTCGGCGATTTCGAGGCCTTGCGTATCAGCCAGATAGCGAAGGTATGTTCGCTCGTGCCGTTCGCCCAGTTCCCGCAGAAGCTCTATGCCGGGATCGTGGAAGTAAGGTTTTTCTATTTGCCCTGCGGCTCGGGCGCGGTCCAGCGTCAGCAGGTGATGGCAAGCCAGAAAATCCGCGACGTCGGAAGCAGAGAACATGATAACGACTCCAAGCAAAACTAGGAGATCTGAAGAAAGTGACTCATGATGGGCGCCGTCGTGCAGCTCCAATCAAATAACACCACCAATCATTCGGAAACTGTCAGACGAAGTCTGAAAGGTGCCGTCGTTACCCTCTGGCTTCCAAGCGGAGCACCTTGTCGGATGCCGCTGGCTTCTTAATGATGACTCTGATTTGGGAATCAACCTCTCGACGGCGAGAGTCAATTTTGTCGTACAAGCTTGATTCCTCATGCCATGCGTTTTCGTGCCAATCTCTAGCCTTCTGTTGGCGTTCGCGTAGGGCGTCGAGGCTCTCTGCCATTTCGCGGAAGCGAGTAACGAATTTATCGCTCACGATGTAATCGAACAGCAGACTGGCCTTGTCGTTGCGTCCCACCCTTGTTGCCCGTGCGTGCCCGATTTCACAAATCCCTTCGCGCATTATCGAGGCGAGACACACGGCCATGCGCGGGTCGACAATTGGGATATTCTTGAGAATGCACAACCCTTTCTTCTTTTGTGGAAAGCTCCTGCTAACAACGACGACATTGGGGGTGTCGTACTGAGTCTGATATCGTTTAGCTTGAGCGATGAAATTGTTGTTCCAGTTTGAGACGTTCTTGCTTTCATAGACGATTCGACCGACGCGTTTTGAATCAACCATGATGTCGTGAATGATGTCGGCCCCCTTCACCCCCCGGCGAACTGGCTCGATGTGGTCGGTTGGAAAAGTTCTATTAAGTTCCCCGAGAAGATCAATCTCGGCCTCCTTGCCAAGTTGATCGGCTACCTGCTTATCTAGTTTTCGAGATAGTTGATCGAGTTGGCTTTGCAAGCGTGCGCGATCGCCTTCGTATCGCGCACGGTCTCTCTCGCGAGTCGCTTGTAGCTTCTCAATCTCAGCTTGATTCTGTGTTGCTACCGACTTCGCGGCCATTTCGGCACGTCGGTCCGCCCTTCGTTCTGCGTCTCTGCGTATCTTCTGAATCTCGTGAGCCTTATCGCGTTCGGCCCTATCCGCACGCCTTTTTGCCGCAGTTAGTTCCTGCTTAACCGCACGCTCTGCCGAGCGATGTGCGCGTTCTCGCTCCGCTTCGAGAAGTTGAGGTAGACGCTTATTGAAGGCTCGTTCGAGTTCTTTCTCCGCTTGAGTACGCGCTTGAGCGGTAATTCCTTCGAGACGTGCCTGCAATTCGTCTGTGTCTATCGCCTTAGGCAGGGGCTGATGGCAAACTGGGCATTTCTCCATTTGTGATCTCCATACGTTGAAACAATAGCAACAGCGTTTTCTCGCCGTCCATTAATTTCGTGAGGGAGTATTTCATAACAGTAAAAAAACCAGGTCTATACACACGCACGGCCTGATGCATTCCCCGTTCCGTGTTGTCTATCCTAGCAGCCTGTGGCGAAAGTATGCGCCGCTTCAACGGTCTGCGCGGTGTCATCCAGCCGTTTGCCGCACGTGGTAGTGAAGTTGGACAACGCCGTCC
>WNGQ01000540.1_pt1 | contig 38727 bp, 39 predicted proteins | sample 5407661 | NCBI WGS metagenome assembly WNGQ01 (sample SAMN13153382, study PRJNA577476) | soil metagenome | isolation source: 60 cm soil or saprolite under Garry oak tree replicate 2 | place: USA:California | collected 2016-06-15 | reverse complement strand
AGGCGGGCCCGCCTGCACACCCGCGCCGCCCCAGGGAAGCAGCACACAAGCAGAAAGGAGAAGGCTGGCCTCGGTAACATTTTCAGGTGAGTGAACTGTCGCTCTTCGGTAACATTTTCATATGAGTTGACACGGGGTTATGACTCTACATTAAAACACAGCATCATGGTAAAATCAAGTTCGCAAAGCCATCCATCATTCGTAAACATCGATAGTAAGGAATAAACCATATGAAACGCCTTCGACTCTCCATCATTGGTTTTGGCACCGTGGGCCAGGGACTCGCCGAACTGCTCTCTACCAAAAGTGCTCTGTTGCGCCAAGAATTTGATCTTGACATAGCCCTCGTCAGCATTGCGAACGCCCGTTCCGGTTTCATTTACCGCGAGGATGGGCTGGATATCCCAACGCTCCTGCAGCTTGCCACCACGCGGCGTCCCCTGACGGCCCATCCCGGCGTAACGCACTGGGAGAGCCCGCTGGAAGGCTTGCGGGCCATCGGCGCGGATATACTCGTCGAGGCAACCCCCACCAACCTGCATGATGCGGAGCCCGGCATAAGCCATATCCGTGCGGCCCTCTCTCAGGGCATGCACGTTGTCACCGCGAACAAAGGCCCGGGCGCGTTGGCCGCCAATGAACTCTTCGCGCTGGCCCAGCAGCACGGTGTGCAACTGCGTATGGAAGCAACGGTCATGGCGGGCACTCCGGTCATCAGCACCATACGCGAAGGTATGGCGGGAGCGAGCGTACGCGCCCTCCGCGGCATCCTCAATGGCACCACCAACTACATTCTGACCGCCATGGCCGCCGGTCAGAGCTATGCCACAGCGCTCGCGGAGGCCCAGGCCGGAGGCTATGCCGAGACCGATCCCACGACCGATGTCGAAGGCTATGACGCGGTCGCCAAAACGCTCATCCTGGCCGCGCTCATCTTTGGCCGCTCGCTCAAGCCAGGTGACGTGATACGGCAGGGCATCACCACCATCACGCGGGAACAGGTGCAGCAGGCTATCGAGCAGGATAAAAGAATCAAGCTCGTCGCTTCGCTGCGCCTGCTTGCAGGTGACGAGGGAAAAAAGGAAGCGCTTGAGGCTCGCGTCGAGCCGGTCGCGCTGCCCCTTAGCGATCCACTGGCCCGCGTCGAAGGGGTGATGAACGCGCTCACGGTCTCGACGGACACGTTGTCCGAAGTCACGATTATCGGACCTGGAGCCGGTCGCGTCGCCACGGGCCAGGGCCTGCTCGCCGATGTGATCGCGTGCGCTCGCGGGCAAGTTTAGGGACGGTCTTTCTATCACTGTATTCAATACAATGGGCATGTGAAATCTGACACATAAAATTTCAAACTGCTCATTCCTCCTGACTAATGTTGAGCCATCGCCCTGCTCGTGCCCCAGTGCTCAAGCGACGAGGATCATCGTAGGAGGTGGTTGTCATTTCCCAGCGTACCCCATAGGGGTCATCGAAGACCAGAATGGTAGGACCGTTTTGGACGACCTGACACCCCAGGGTGGGGGCCACCGTGCGGAGGCGCTCCAGGTCCTGAGTATCCACTTGCACGCCAACATGTGAGAGCCGCCCACCTTCACTGTTCACCCCATCCTCCAGGGCAAGGGTGAAGGCATCTCGATGCAGAGAGCACAGCCCAAGAGAGATCCCAGCCGCTTCGGCGTCGTCCCAACTGGCAGCGGAGGGCAAGGTGTACCAGCCATCAGCGGCCTCGGCCTCACGGAAGGCAATATCTAACGCAAATAACGTCCGGTAGAACTCCTCTGCCTGCCGCAGTGGGGTGACAATGAGAGCGATGTGGGTAAATGCCTGATAGGTCATGAGAAGGATCCTTTCGTTCTCTTGCTTTACTCCTCAAGAAAGTCTCTCTGGAGAAATCTATTCCCTTTGCTGAACGGTAGCACCTCTAGAGAGAAGTTTCTTCGTCCTCACGAACAGGGGTATCGCTGTCCTTTTGGACAGTGGGAAGATGGCATTGGAGTACAAATTTGGTCAGGCTGAGATAATTGCCTGGTGCTTCGACATTTGCCTCTTCTTCTGTTACACTAAAAAGCACCGAACTTGTCTCCGCTGAGAAAGAGGAAGCGGAAGCGTCAAAAGGGAGAGAATACGATGAGTATTGACACTGAGATGGTGCAGCGGTGGCTCGACGCGTACACCCACGCCTGGATCACCTATGATCCAGGCGAGATCGGCGCCCTATTTACCGACAACGCCGAGTACCGCTGGCATCCCTGGGACGAGGGCGACGACGTGGCTCGTGGCCGCTCCCAGATCGTTGCTGCCTGGCTGGCTAACCGCGATGCAGCAGGAACCTATCGAGGTGCATACAGCCCATTGCTGGTACAGGACGACCTCGCGATCACTGTGGGGATGTCCTTCTATTACACGGATGCCACACAGGGGACGCTCGCTCGCGCCTACCACAACCTGTGGGTGCTACAATTCACAGTTGAGGGTCGGTGCCGCTCGTTCACCGAGTGGTTCATGAAAGCGCCCGGCACGCCGTAGCCTGCAGAGAAGTTGGGTCGCAGTGACAGTGCTGGGAATGCTACTGATAGCCATGAGCCAGCATATACATCACGACGCCTGATATCTCAGCATCAACTTTTGACATTATATCTCATGGGTCCAGGCTCTAACTCCGTTGCGTCAATGCTCGTCTATGTTCTAGTCAGTGGTACAGGCGCCGTGATTATTGCCTTTGCATTTAAGTTATTTCGAGTGAAGATTCCTGTTCTTCAAACTCAACAAGACCTTCACATACGCAACACCTGAGCGATGATTTGCGGTTTTTGATTAAATCGCCCTGACTTTATCTCGCTTCTTGTAGACGCCTCCAGCCCATCGTGATACAATGTGCTTGTGTCTTTCTCCTTCAGTCTCTGTAACGTGGGCTCAACACCTGGAGGCATGGCGGCGCGATCGCTTTCGCCACGAAAATGCATGGATTATGGATTTACAACCGTCTCGTGCCTGCTGTTTCCACAGGAAGTGGCAAGAGATAAGCACCATCTGCGCAGCACTCTGGAGCCTCTTGATCTAGGCAAGTGGCTAGATTTAGGGCCGCGCGGCCTGCGCCTCATCCCTCACGACTCGGCTCTACCCCCAACCTATTTCAACCCTGATGGGTCGGTGGACCTGGTCAACAAAGGTCTGTACCTTGACGATGTCATGTCCTACATGGAGCACATCGCTGCCGCGCTGGGATGTACACTTGAGTGGGACCTGTAGCACTTGGAGGAAAGTCAACCATGAGTGATCGCAAGTTCTTCAACGAAGAGATGGAGACCCTTCCCAAGGACAAGCTCAAGGCTTTGCAATTGAAACGTCTCCAGACGATTGTCGAGCGTGCCTACACGCAGAACCAGTTTTACCGCCAGCTCTATGACGAAGCAAACGTTAAACCTTCAGACATTCAGTCACTGGAAGATATCCAGAAGTTGCCATTCCTCGAAAAGAAGACGGTGCGCGCTGCATATCCTTATGGGATGGCCTTTGTGAAGCCGGGAGGCCCCGGCGGCGCCCTCGAGATCCATGCAACGAGTGGCACCACCGGCAAAAGCGTCCCTGTCTTTGCGACCAGGCGAGATATCGATTACTGGGCCGATCTCAATGCTCGCGAACTGTGGATGACGGGCATGCGCCCGGGCGATATTTTGATGAACTGTTATGGCTATGGACTGGCGACAGGCGGATTCGGCTTTCACTATGGCGCCATGGCGATGGATGTCATGGCTATCCCGATGGGCTCAGATGCGCGCCAGTATGATCGCATGATTGACTTCATCGTCGATTTCGGCGTGACTGCCATGTGTATGACCCCTTCTGTCGGCCTCTACGTTGGTGGCAAAGCACGCGAGCGCGGTGTCGATTTCAAGAATACTGAGCTCAAAATCGGTCTGTTCGGCGCTGAACCCTGGCCGTGGGAGACACGCTTGAAACTGGAGGAACTCTTCAACATTACCGCCTACGACGAATTTGGCATGACGGAATTTCTTGGACCAGGCATGACCTGTGAGTGCGAAACCCGCGATGGTATGCATGCATGGGCCGATGCCTTCCTCGTTGAGTGCATCAATCCGGAGACGGGTAAGTGGGTTGAAGAAGGCAAAGATGGCGAACTGGTATGGACATGGCTCACGGGCGACGGCACCGCCATGATTCGCTACCGCAGCCGCGACCTCTCCCGCACCTGGTGGGAGGACCGCTGCGCCTGTGGACGTACCCACCCAAAGATTTCAGCCATCAAAGGACGCAGCGATGACGCAGTCTCCATCCGTGGCCTGATCGTCTTCCCCAGCCAGGTTGAAGCGGCGCTGGTAAAATTCGCGGAAACTGGCGCAAACTTCCGCATCATCGTTGATAAGCATAACGGCCTGGATACCTTCGATCTCAAGGTCGAGGTGAAGGACCCTTCCGTTCTTAGCGATGCAGCGCACAGGGCCGCCTTGAGCCGTGAGATGGCTGAATCGGTCAAGACGGTGACCGGCAACTCTCCGAAAGTAGAGCTCGTACCACCAGACTCTCTCCCGCGTGCAAGCGGTGGTGAGTCGAAGACCGCCAGTGCTCGCGTCGAGGACCGGCGCAAAAAGTAGGACAGCAGCACCTCTCTTTAATGGACTGCACTCAGTTATAAGTAAGGGGAATAACCAACACGAAGGTTATTCCCCTTCGCATAGATCCAACCTGCAAGCAATATCCGAAAAGATTTGTGAATTATAGCAAGCGAACAATATTTCCGGGTAAAGATCTTTACGGACCTTTTCCTCCAAGCGTCACCACGATAATCCCCAACGCAGCAATACCATTATTCAGCATGTGCAGCAGTATGCCAGGCCAGATCGACTTTGTACGCCAGCGGAGAAAGGCGAGCGCCAGCCCGATGATGAATAGTACCACAAATGAACCCACGTCGAAGTGAGCCACAGCAAAGATCAACGAGCTAAACAGGATTGCCCAGACGAGAGGCATGCCGCGAAGCAAGCCCGCGAAGACGAAGCCGCGAAAGAATACCTCTTCACATATGGGAGCAACGAAAACCGCTACAATCAGGATAGCATAGGTCGTGAGCGGAGCATACTTACTGTACGCGAGGAGGACCTGGTCGTTAGTTTGTAAAGGCAGGTGGAAGATTTGAATCGCGTACCCATAGAGATAATCAGTGGCCAGGATAGCGAACAAGAGTACTGCCATCCATGCGAGTGTTGCCCCTCCTCCAAAGCCGCGGAATCCCAAAGCTTGCAGGGCACGTCGCCAATGTGAGGGCATTGAACGCAGTGTTCTATTAGCGATATAGAACGGCGCGATGAGCAGGGCACCTTCCACGATACACGAAAAGACGAACGTGATCACTGCAGCTACAAGATCTGCCTGCGGCGAAAGCGGCCTGGTAGGAGCGGATTTGCTGCCGCTGAGGCTGTTGAGCCCTGCTGACAATATGATCCATGGTACAAGGGTTGCAAGAATACCCACAAAGGTTTGCTGTATAGTCCAGGGCGTCTCGTCAGACTGTTTTTCGATCAAATGCACCTCCGCGTGTTCATAATCCATTATCATATTATAGTTCTCAATCTCTCATGTTTACTAGAGGTCGAGCCTTTGGTATGATGAATGGAGTCATGAGACTTGCTTTTACAGTTTTCTTATAGCCGTGAAATACAAGGAGCCAACCTCTATGCCCCAGACACTTGACTTAAGCTCTTATCGTCGCTACTTCCCTTCGCTTGCGCAAACCATCGATAACAAACAGGCTATCTATTTCGATAACCCGGGTGGGACCCAGGTCGCACAGCAGGTCATAGACGCCATGATAGCATACTTTCGCGAGGCGAATGCCAATTCCCATGGTGCTTTTATCACCAGCCATCGCACCGACCAGGTGATTGCCGCCGCCCGCAGCGCAATGGCCGACTTCTTGCATGCCACCAGTCCAGGAGAAATCGTCTTTGGCCCCAATATGACCACTCTCACCTTTGCCTTCAGCCGCGCTATTGGCAAGACGCTGCAAGCTGGTGACGAAATCATTGTAACTACCCTTGATCATGATGCTAATGTTGCTCCCTGGCTCGCACTGCAAGAGCGCGGAGTCGTCATTCGCACTGTCGATGTGCAAATCGAAAACGTGACCCTGGACATGGAAGACATGCGCGCGAAGATCGGTGAACGCACGAAGCTCGTAGCAGTGGGCTACGCCTCCAATGCCGTAGGTACGATAAACGACGTGGCAACCATCATCCGTTGGGCGCACGAGGTTGGAGCCCTGGTATGGATCGACGCTGTGCAGTTCGCGCCTCATGGACTAATCGATGTGCAGGCGCTCGACGCCGATTTCCTCGTGTGTTCATCCTACAAATTCTTCGGGCCTCACCTGGGCATCCTCTATGGCAAGGCCGCACATCTGGAGCACTTCCCGGCCTATAAAGTGCGCCCGGCCAGCAACGAAGCTCCCGACCGCTGGGAAACGGGGACGCAGAACCACGAAGGCCTGGCTGGCCTGGTTGGAGTCATCGATTATCTAGCGTTGCTGGGCCGCGAACAGGCCGGCCACTACCGGGACGCGTTCAAAGTGGATGCCGCTGATCACTCTTACAGCGCCAGGCAGCGAGAACTCAAGCTTGCCATGCAGGCAATCGTGGACTACGAGCGTGCGCTCTCAGCGCAGCTGCTGGCGGGTATGCGGGAGATCAAGGATGTGCAGGTCTACGGCATCACCAATCCGCAGGACTTTACGCATCGTGTACCAACCGTTGCCTGCAACATACGCGGTTATGCCCCGCGCGAACTGGCTGAATACCTGGCTGGGCACGGCATATTTGCCTGGGATGGCAACTACTACGCCCTCGGCATCATGGAGCGCCTGGGACTCGAAGAGCATGGCGGCGCGCTGCGCCTCGGCATGGCGCACTACAACACAACAGAGGAGATCGACCGGGTACTGGATGCTTTAGAGCGGCTGCCGGCGCACTAGCTGCGATATCCTGCTACTTTGACAATGTGATCGTAAAGGGTCCCCATTCTCCAGTGAGACCCTGGCCGTGTACGGAAACGCTCTTCCCCTGCTCGATAGTTTTCTCTGTCATCAGGCCAAGGGCAATGATGAGCGAGTCTATCTTGCTTGGCACTTCCATGTAGGTTCCCGCGTTCTGGCTATCCACGAAAAATCGCACCTCATCTCTGACCTTGGAATAGCTGATGCGATAGCGATGCGTTTGTCCAGGCCTGGTCTTTACGTCCAGTTCATTGAAATCAGAAAAATATTTCGGCTTCACAGCGTCTTCAGAGTCAAAGGGTGCAGGAACGCCGGGGAAGGGTAGGCGAGCGTACACAGTGGCGATCGTGTCGTTGCAGGCAAAGAAATCGAGCGCCATACCGGAATTAAAATCGAGCAGATTCACGGAGACGAATCCATCATAGAGATCGCGGGGTTTCGTACCTGTGCAGCGGGCGCTCATATCCCACTCGAAAGAGATTTCACCGTCATCCGGGGTGGCAAATTTCCGGGTTGAAAAGAACATGTTCTTCGCGTTGTCGAGGATCTGCACCCGGTCGTTGAAGCGAGTAATTTTTGCCAGGCGCACGCGCAGCCTTTGGCCCTCCACAATAACCGTTGCATCAGGCTCCCGGTAGCGCCAGAAAGAACCGTCGGGCAGCGCGAACCCTCCATACTCCCAGTGACGATCAACCCCTGTAATAATGCTGTGGTAGCCAGCATAAGTAAAGGTAGAGGTTTCCTCCTGCTGCGTAGCTATCGAGGAAGTAACCTGGGTCTCATCCATAATGGAACTCTTACTCCTTCAGCCATTGCGCCACATCGGGGGCGAAGTAGGTAATAATCATGTCCGCGCCCGCCCGGCGAATACCCGTCAGCACTTCCATCGTCACACGGCGTTCATCGATCCAGCCATTTTGAGCAGCAGCCTTAACCATGGCGAACTCGCCGCTGACGTTGTAGGCGGCGATTGGCAGGTCGCAGTGGTCGCGCACATGGCGAATCACGTCCATGTAGGCCATTGCCGGCTTCACCATCACAATATCGGCCCCTTCCGCGATATCCAGGTCTATCTCTCGTAGAGCCTCGCGTACGTTGGCGGGGTCCATCTGGTAAGAACGCCGGTCGCCAAACTGCGGCGCTGAGCCAGCGGCTTCGCGAAACGGTCCATAAAAGCCCGAAGCGTACTTCGCTGAGTAGGCCATGATGGGTAACTGGCTGAAACCATGCTCGTCAAGCTTGCTGCGAATCGCTCCAACGCGGCCGTCCATCATATCCGACGGTGCTACCATATCTACCCCGGCTTCAACATGCGAGAGGGCCATCTGGGCCAGCAGCTTCAGCGATTCGTCGTTCTGCACGTCGCCATTAGCGATCACGCCGCAGTGTCCATGAGATGTATACTCACACAGGCATACATCGGTTATCACCAGTAGGTCTGGTACTTCATCCTTTAGACGACGTATCGTCTGCTGGATAATCCCTTGCGCCGCGTAGGCCTGCGACCCGACTTCGTCCTTTTCGTTGGGAAGACCAAATAGCAGTACCGCAGGAATACCCAGGTGAGCGATGCGCTCAGCTTCACGCCCTACATATTCCAGGGGCCACTGCATAATGCCGGGCATAGAAGGGACCTCGCGAGGTTCAGTCAATCCTTCCGCTATGAACAGTGGGTAAATCAGTTGCTCAACAGCCAGGTGCGTTTCACGTACCAGGCTGCGCAGTTGTTCATTCTGGCGTGTGCGCCGCAGGCGCACAGTGGGGAAATTGCTCATAATGATACTCCTAGTACACACTCTCATGTAAGGCCCGCGCTGCGTTTTTCACCGTATTTTCAATCATCTCGTCCTCCAGTGCAAGCGAGATGAAACAGGTCTCGAACTGCGATGGAGGCAGGTACACACCACGAGCGAGCATATTCCAGAAAAAGCGGGCGAAACGAGCAGTATCCGCAGTTTTGGCGCTGGCATAGTCTATCACCGATTGTTCTGTAAAGAACAGGCAGAACATTGCGCCGACCCGCACAAAATGCACCTCTCCCCCTACCTCGTGTATCGCCCGCGTAATACCATCACCGAGCAGTCGACCTTTATGCTCAAGTTTCTCATATTGCCCAGGTTTGCGTAACTCTGTCAATGTTGCAATACCGGCAGCCATCGCCAAAGGGTTACCCGAGAGTGTGCCTGCCTGGTACACTGGCCCCAGCGGAGCTACTTGTTCCATAATCTCGCGGCGCCCACCATAGGCGCCCACCGGAAGCCCACCGCCGATGATCTTCCCCAGGCAGGTCAGGTCGGGCATAACGCCCGCTCGCTCCTGCATGCCACCCAATGCTACGCGGAAGCCGGTCATTACCTCGTCGAAGATCAATAATGCTTCATACTCGTCAGTGAGAGCACGCAGTTTCTCCAGGAAGCCCGGCAAGGGAGGCACCAGCCCCATATTGGCCGCCACCGGCTCAATGATAATCGCGGCAATCTCTCGCGGATACATATGAAATAAGTTCTCTACGGCGGCACTATCATTGTAAGCCGCGACCAGTGTATTGGCTGTGGCTCCGGCTGGTACACCAGGGCTGTCGGGCAAACCCATTGTTGCCACACCAGACCCGGCCTGCACCAGCAGCATATCCGCGTGTCCATGGTAACAGCCGCTAAACTTGATGATCTTATCGCGCCCGGTATATGCTCGTGCCAGGCGCAACGCGCTCATTGTCGCCTCGGTACCAGAGTTGACAAAGCGCACCATTTCGATAGAAGGTATACTCTTAATTACCAACTTTGCCAGTTCGCTTTCGGCCTGGGTGGGCGTACCAAAGCTGAAGCCGCGCATACTGGCCTGCACCACTGCTTGCAGCACCTCGGGATGTGCGTAACCCAGGATCATTGGTCCCCAGGACTGCACATAATCAAGGTAGCGATTGCCATCCACGTCGTACAGGTATGGGCCAAAGGCGCGATCAATAAAGACCGGTTCGCCTCCCACGGCGCGAAATGCCCGTACTGGACTGTTGACGCCGCCAGGCAGGAGCTTTTGCGCCTCTGCAAAGAGAGCATGTGAATGTGCTAAATTCAGACCTGCATTCACGCTTTCTGCATTATCCATCGCATTACCTCTACGCCCCGATGGCTTCCAATATTTCATCCAGCGGCTGCGCCACGCAGGTAAACATGGGAGTATCACGAAGCGTGTACCTGCTGGCTTCGGTTTCGCGCAGGTCCTGTACGAGGTCGAGAAAATCGCTGACCTGGTCCGTTTCGAAGGCAACGACGAATTCCTGGTCATCCAGGCCAAAGGAATAGGTCGTATTGAGCGTGACGGAAGGGTAGGTAATGCCAATGCGAATATGCTCGTTCATCATACGTTTGCGCTCCTCCAGGGGCAGCGCGTACCAGGCGCGAGTCTTCACGAAGGGGTAGACAAAGAGATACTTCTTGTCGTCCGGGGCGATCACCAGGCGCGGGTCGTGGGTGCCACGGGCACTTTTACCGACGTAGACGGAGCGTTTCGTCATCGAAAGAAATGCCTGGGTCTCGCGCAAGTATGGCCCTAGCATACTGCGACGAATCCGGCTGCTTATGCCTTGCAAATCATCGATATCATATGTGGCCTGCCAGAGCATAAAGTCGCAATCGGAGCGCAGTCCATATAGAGCGAAACTGCGCATCAGAGAACGCTGCCCGTACTCGGCAAAAATGTCGATGAGTTCTTGCTTTCCTAGCTGGCGCGTCTCGGCAGGAAGCATATACCATTGTGGATCGAGCTTGTAAAAGGTGAAACGCACCAGTTGGCGCGGCTGTTTCGGCTTAGCAGGGGCAGCAGCCTGCTCGGGCTGTGCCGCTATCGTCTGTTCTGTCATAGAAAACCCTTTCTGGATACCCACCCTGTTCTACGGGGTGGGAGGAAAGAAAGGCACGAAGTGCAGTCGCACCTTTCGGGTTGACGCTGAAGAAATCAGCATCCAGGTCTGCACACCTGTAGGGTGCCCTTCGCCAAGGTTATCCGCAGGTTGTCTAAAATGGACACCACTGTCCCTACCCACCAGGACTGTTTAAGCCTCCCTCGTAGAGCGGTCTGTTAGGGCTGGCACAGACCGGTACCTATATTTTCTGCGGTAACGTAGTGGCTTCGAGACTGATTGTATCCAGGCTGTATGAAGCCACTCAGGCTAGCCAGCAGGACCGTTTGCAACAGCCGGAGCGAATGCGCTCCCAGTCCACAAGCCTATCCCCTTTCAGGGGATTGGGTTACTGACGCTGTCTCCTCGTGCTGAACAATTGCCTCTACAAGGCCGTCGATGGTAAACTCGCTCGCCTCGATCTGCACGTCCAGGCCGAGTTCACGCGCGGTCTGCGAGGTGATCGGACCAATACAGGCAATTTTAAGTTGTGAATTATGTGTTACAAGGATAATGGGTGAACCCGCAGCGCCAGGTGTCCAATCTGCGAGCCATTGCACAAAATGGCGCACGCTAGAGGAACTGGTGAAAGTCAAGATATCCAATTGACCAGCTTGCAGCAGGCGCAATACCTCGTGTCCGTGCTCATTATCGATCACCGCACCACGGGTACGGTAAGCAGCCACTTCTTCGACTATTGCACCTGCTCGTTGTAACTCCTCGACTAATACTTTGCGTGCCTCTGCAGCGCGCAGAATCAGGATATGCTTCCCCTCGAGCGACTCTCCATCGCGGTGGGCATCTTCAATCAGCGCGGCAGCAACTCCTTCTGCAATATACTCGCCTGGTACGAGATCAGGCTTTACGCCATAGCGCCTTAGAGCCTGCGCAGTAGCGGGACCAATCGCCGCTACACGCACGTTGCCGATATTCTGGGCGTTGCATGCTAACGTATTCAGGCGGTCGAAGCAGATGTTCACACCATTGGCGCTGGTAAACACCAACCAGGCGTAATAGGATACCGCCTCTCTCGCTTCGCCCGTCCCCCGATTCATCGGGGGCCTACAAGCGCAGAGCCGTCTCAATGCATCATCAAGCAGAGCCCAATTCTCCGGAGGAACGATGTGAATAGTAGGAAATTCCACCGGTATGGCTCCAAGTTCCCTCAATCGATCGCTCAGCGCACCGGCCTGCTCGCGTGCGCGCGTCACCAGGATGCGCTTACCTTGCAGCGGAAATGAAGTCGTACCACTTGCCGGTACCCATGCCCCAGGTGTCTCATGCATGCCTCTGCTCCCCCGTTCTGCGTATATCCATAGCGGCGATAATCCCAGCAGCCCCCTGGTGTAACGCCTGTTCTGCCAGTTCGATCCCAAGGTCCCTGGCAAGCTCAATTGCGGTATCCCGCACCCAGCTTATACTCTGAGACACGCGTACCTGGAGTTGCCCATCCAGGCTGATTACGAGTCCACGGAGCGTCAATATTTCACCCGCAATCTCCCCATAGGCGGCAACAGGCAGGTAGCAGCCGGCCTCTAACTGGCGCATGAAGGCTCTTTCAGCACGAGTAGCAGCCTCCGTCTCCAGATCCTGTATCGGCGCTACGAGGGCCCGGATTTCCGGCTCATCGCGTATCTCCAGCGCCAGCGCACCCTGTCCCGGGGCAGGCATCATCACCTCTACGGGAAGATAACGTAGCCGGCTGGAGAGGCGTTCCTGCATTCCCAGTCTATGCAGCCCTGCCGCTGCCAGAACGATCCCATCGTAGTCCCCGGCATCCAGCTTTCGCAGTCGTGTATCGACGTTTCCCCGCAGTGGCAAAATCTCCGTGCCGGGCAGCAGCGCCCGTATCTGCGCCATACGGCGCAAGCTGCATGTACCAAGGCGCAGATTTGTTGAGAATGTTGAATCTGGGGGCAGATAGTGCTCCTGTCCTGATCCATCGCTGTCGCGCTGCATTTCCTTCCAGACCGGATCACGCCATGCAATCACATCTCGTACATCCTCACGCGGGCCGGTGACAACGATGCACAAACCATCGGATTGAGTTGTAGGCAGGTCTTTCAAGCTATGCACTGCCAGGTCGATGTGTCTATCGCGTAGCGCACGCTCGATCTCCGTCACAAAGATACCGTCACCACCGAGTTGTGTCAGAGGTACATCTGTGACGTGATCGCCTTTTGTGCTGATTTGCTCAATCGTTATTTTCAGATCTGGCCACTGGTGCAGCAGGCGCTCGATCACTGCGTGAGTCTGAGTCATCGCCAACTTGCTGGCTCGTGTCCCTATCGTAATGTGCTTCATCGGTTTGTACTTCCAGGTCAAATAGATAGCGCAGGGCGCCAGCATACACATGCCCCTGGCCAAGCGCTGCTGCGTCCTTGAGACGCAGGGTAGGCGTGTGCAGCACCTTATTGACAAGGCGCGTAGTAAGTTCATGAATAGCAGCGGCCTCGCGTTCAGAAAGCGAGGAAGACAACTGCCGCAGGGTGCGCTCCAACTCCTGCTGGCGCAATGCATCAACGCGCTCGCGCAGGTCGCTGATGGTACCGACAACGCTGAGAGAGCGTAACCAGCGCTCGAACACACCCACCTCCTCGGCGAGAATTGCTCGCACGTGCTCGATTTCCTGCCTGCGTAGATGAATACCCTGGCTCACCTGGGCCTGCAGGTCATCCAAATTATAGAGATGGATCCCGTCGAAGGTGCCGACAGCGGGATCGATGTCACGCGGCAGCGCAATGTCGATCAGGAGCAATGAACGGCCAGCTCGCTGTTTCATCACCTCTTGCGCCAGTTCGGTAGTGATGATAGCGTGGGGAGCCAGGGTAGAACTGATCACTACATCAGCTTCGACCAGCGATGTAGCAAGCTCGGCAAAGGACCGGGAGATTGCTCCAAAGCGTTGTGCCAGGTCGACTGCATGTTCCTGTGTACGATTCACAATGAGCAGCCGCCGCGCTCCATTATCGCACAGATTGCGGGCCGCGAGTTGACTCATCTCCCCAGATCCTACCAGCAAAACACACGCCTCATTGAGGTTGGGAAAGAGTTGCCGGGCCAATCCTACCGCGACATGGCTCACAGAAGCTGCACTGCGGCTGATGCTGGTCTCGCTGCGGGCGCGCTTGCCTGCCACGAGGGCAGCGCGAAACAACGCGGACGTAATAGTGCCAGCGAAGTTACCGCCCTGGGCAACTTCCAGCGCCTCTGCCACCTGCCCTTGTATCTGTGGCTCTCCCGGCACAAGGGAATGAAGTCCGCAAGCAACTTCAAAGAGGTGCGATACGGCTTCGTTGCCAGTATAGTAGTAGCAATGAGCCTCAAGCTCGGCCAGCGGTACCTGACGCGTCTCGCTCAGCACGCCAAGCAGGCTCTCGCGGCTCCCACTTACCTCGGAGCAGACGGTGTATAACTCCAGGCGGTTACAGGTTGAGAGTAGGACACCCTCTCTGGCTACTTGCTGTGCAGCCTGGAGTACCCAGGCAACCTGGCGAGGTGAACAAGCCAGTTGTTCACGTAGTGTAATAGGTGCAGTCGTATGATCGATGCCCACAACGACAATATGCATGCTACGCCCTCATGGTTTCTTGTACGACAGCCGCCAATGCTTTGATAAACAGCGGCGAGGTGTTCAAGGACTCAGTACGGGCGAATGCGATGCCTGCCGCATCCGCCTGCTGGCGCGCGCCAATCTCGATATCGTAGAGGATCTCCAGGTGGTCGGCCAGAAACTGGATTGGAGCGATCAATACATGTGTATGACCGGCAGCATGCAGTTCTGGCATCACATCGGCAAAATCAGGCTTGAGCCACTCCTCAGGGGTGTGGCCAGCGCTCTGATAGCAGAACATCCAGCGTGTGGGGGGCAAGCCCACTAAGCCGGCCACGGCGGCAGCGGTTGCCTTCAGGCTGCTTATATAATCCGGTTCGTTCTCTACCACGCGCCTGGGCATACTGTGCGCCGTCAACAGCACCGGAACATGCGCACGTACCTCAGGCGGGAAGCCTTTCAGAGCCTGTTGCACTCGCTCAGCCAGGGCCTGCAAAAAGCGGGGCTGGAGGTGCCAGCCTCCGGCTATTTTGAGATCGAGATCATCGCGCTGTAAGTCCGCAACCGCGTCTTCCAATGTGCGAAGGTAGCCGCCCATGATGATCGGTGAGAATTGTGGCGACATGATCACACCGATTAGCTGCTGCGCGCCGGCAGCAGCTTCGGGTATAACTTCGGCAATGAGTGGCGGCGCGAAACGCATGCCAGCCACGACATGAAACCTGGGGCCCTGGTGGCTGTTCAATTCCTCTTGTAGTGCTGCTGCCTGCTCACGAGTGATGCGCACGAGCGGCGAGCCCCCAATCAGGCTATAACGTCGTCTGAACTCAGCGCTTAATGCTTCGTCGGGTGGTCGACCGCCGCGCACATTTTTGAGATAGGTAGGTATATCATCCAGAGTTGCCGGCGACCCATAGGTCATGAGTATGACACCTACACGGGAAATACGGGATGCTGTTGCCATTCGTCCTTCACCCTCTCTTGAAAACTACCTTCTTGCCGTTATTTCGTGGACAGTCTCAACCAGCCGGCGCAGCAGGGCCGGGTCCGTGGGTGCAAGCACGCCATGCCCCAGGTTGAATATATGCCCGGGGCGATTGTTGGCACGGCGCAGGACATCAAGCATACCCAGCTCCACAACCTCCCAGGATGCTAGCAGGAGCGCCGGATCGAGGTTGCCCTGTATACCCCGGTCATAGCCGACACGCGCCCATGCCGCGTCAAGATCAACGCGCCAATCGACGCTGATGATGTCGCCACCTGCCTCGGCCATCAGTTCCAGGAGACTGGCTGTGCCGGTGCCAAAGTGAATGGAAGGGGTACCGGTGTGTTTGACTGCTTCGAAGACCCGCCGCGTGTAGGGCTGCACGAAACGCGTGTAGGCAGCGGGACCCAGCGCGCCAACCCAACTGTCAAACAACTGCACAACATCTACACCTGCCTGGATCTGCGCCACCAGGTAGCGAGAAACTACCTCGGTCAGTTTGTCCATGAGCGCATCCCAGACTTCTGGCTGCCCGTACATCAGCGACTTGGCAAGGCCGTAATCGCGTGAGGGGCTACCCTCGATCAAGTAGCAGGCCAGGGTGAAGGGCGCGCCGGAGAAACCAATCACAGCTTGCTTTCCCTCGAGTTCACGGCGCACGAGTCGAATTGCCTCTAAGACATAGGGAGTGGCTTCCTCAGCATCGATAATGCGCAAGGCCTCGACATCTCGCATTGTGCGTACGGGATTGTGGATAATCGGACCGATATCCGGCTGGATTTCAAAGGAGATGCCCATGCTTTCCAACGGCAGCATAATGTCCGCATAGAGTACGGCACCATCCACGCCGAACTGCTCAACGGGCATGAGCGTGACCTGGGCACAAAGCTCGGGAGTTTTTGCCATTGTCAGAATATCATAGCGTTTGCGCAGTTCACGGTATTGGGCGAGGCAGCGACCTGCCTGGCGCATGAACCAGATTGGGGTGGCATCGGGTTGTCTATGATGGGATGCAGCAAGGAAACGCACTACTCCAGTGTGTGACGACATTCTTTATCCTTTTCTTCAAGCAAGAGATGGCAGGGAACGAAGTGCCCCCAACACCTTCCCTCATTGCAGAAATCTCACAAATCTCTATAAAATGGTAAATCTATAGAGATTTTAGCGTTTTTTTGTCAATAGTCAAGGGGTATTAATGGACCTTGAAGAGCAAGTACACCTGATATAATATAGACGAGTGGTATCGTCCCGTTGCTTATTCGGGCACGTGGACATAATTCACGTTAGATGCGCTACATGTATCAGCAAGGAGCTATAGCTTTTCATGGGATCAGATCAGTCCAAATCAGCAACAGAGGCAACGAATCAAGCAGGTCAAATAGAACTTGAGAAGATAGCAGCAGTTCAGCAGGCATCTTCGACATATCCTGTTTCAGGATATAGCGAAACAGATGGTTTTGATGTGACGGCTCTTGATGTTGTCATCCTGCTAGCTGCGTTCTTTGCTATTGCGGCGCGCTTGAATGCGCAGCCGTCTAACTCCCTTACACCGGCAGCCGTGCTTAGCGCTACTGGCTGTGGGCTCCTTATCACTGCACTGCGCAAGCGCCGCACATTCCAGCGACCTGGATTACTCGAAGCAGCTCTAGGTGGCCTTATCCTGGCGTTTTTCCAGTTCATAGCTGCTATCACTTATCCCAGTGTCATCACCACATTAGGACTGGACGTGGGACAACGATTGGGGTTTATAGCCACCTGGAGTTTGATCGCGATATTTTCGATCATCTTCGCTATGGGAGGCGCGGCCCTGGGACACCTGGCCTTCGCGCCTCTTCGGCCCCTGCCTACCAGGCCGGGAGTGCTGCCTTCATCACCTTCGCCACCTGCCCGCTCGTTCGTCAATTATCTTATCGCTGTATTGTTGCTTGGGCTGGCTCCTACCCTGGCAGGCTACATCTTCGCCGCTGGCTTTGACTATATGCTCAGCTTCTACCAGTTGACGCCTGGACCTTTTCCTATTCTGCGCCTGCTCAGCGCCCTGTTGCCATGGCAGGTCCCCATCCACATCGATTTGAGTGGCAGCAGTCAAAGTTTTATCGTTCTTCTACTGTGGCGTATTCCCGTCTTTGTTGGCAACCCGGCATTATTCGACCTGCAAGCGCTCGAACCCATCGTTCTCAACGGAGCCGCAGTAAGCCTGCTATTGCTTATTACACATGGGCGGCAGAGCAGCCCATGTGAACAGGCTCGTTCTTTGAACTGGAAGGTGTATCTCGCCCTTGCAGTCGCACTTGGTCTTTTCCTCGTATTGCCAGCCGACCTGTGGTTGCTTGGTGGCCTGCATGGCTTGCTACAAGTTCCAAGGTTCGACGTTATTGTTCCCATATCCACCCTGCACGTTCTAGATCCATTGACGTTTACGCTCAACCTGCTCACAGGGCCGCTTGTATGCGTGATTGTTGGAGTACTATTGCGGTGGTGGTACCTGAAGCGAACAAGCTCAACCTGACATTGTTTCGACTGATTTCAGAGGGATTATTAGCTATGAATGATCCACGCATTCTCGCCATTTTTAGCGTCGTCTTCGTCCTGCTGGGCATTTACAATGTGTACATAGGGCTCAAGCGCATAAACCAGGCCCATGCGGGCGGTCAGCAGATAGTGTGGTACAAGCAGATCAACCTGCTCACAGGGATCGAGTATATTCTACTCACACTGGTATTTTTGTTGAGCATCGGCATTAGAAGCGGGCTGATTCCCAGCAGCATGAGCATGATTGTGACGCCGTTCTACATAGTAGTGCTGGTTGTTACCGCGGTAATGGCGTTTATGGTTATACGCCAGGCCTTTGCGAATTCACGCCGCCCGCAGGCACGAACTGCATCGCAGAGCAGCGGGGCAGGTGAGCCGGCCAGTACTGGCGACGATCAGATGACCCAGGAGCAACGAGCCGCGCACCAGGAACGACGGCGTGAGCGCCGGCGCAATGCCGCTGCCGCTCGTCGTCGACGGGCAGGCAAAGCATGATGAAGCTCGTTAAGGTGACTACTCGGTGTTGTAAGATGCCTGCCACTGGAGGCGCAGTTGCTGAGCCCGCGCGAATGTATCGCCAAGGCTATTATCTCTTGCGGCTATCTGGTCTCGCAACTGACCGAGTGTCTTAATATATTCGTTCAACCAGCGCACCAGGGCCTCGCTATTCGTTAGACAAATATCTCGATACATCTCGGGATTACTCGCGGCCAGGCGCGTCATATCACGGAATCCCGTCGAAGCCAGTATGGCTGCATCACCCCAACCCGGACTGCCCGCTACGTTATTCATCAACGCCACCGATGCAACAAAGGGGAGATGGCTTACGCCCGCCACCTGTCCATCATGTTCGGCGGGTTCAAGGAAGCGCACTCGCGCTCCAAGTATTTCAACGAGAGTAGATACTTTATTGATCGCCGCTGGAAACGTGCGTGCTGTCGGAGTGAGACAGTAAATGCGATTCTGGAAAAGTGCAGCATCTGCCGCCTCTACGCCGCTTAACTCTTTTCCGACCATAGGATGCCCACCAACGAAGGACACCGACGCCGGTAAGAACTCCTCTGCCCAGGTGATCACCTGGGCTTTGGTGCTGGCTACATCGGTAACCACCATACCGGGTGTTACAGTCGTAGCGATACTTTGCAGTAGAGAACGCATTGCTCCTACCGGTGTAGCTAGAATAATCAATTCGGCGCCGCGCACTGCATCGGCGAGGGAGCTGTAAGGCTGATCGATTGCTCCCACTTTGCGAGCGCGGTCACTCACGCCTTTGCCAAGGTCGTAACCTGCGACCTGCTCTGCTGCCCTCCCCTTGCAAAGAGCCAGTCCTATCGATCCACCGATCAAGCCCAAACCGATAATTGCTACTCGTTTAAACATTGATAACCCTCCTCTTTAAGTCAGAAATAGCCAGGTACCTAATACTACTTCGTTAGTTTTCGTGTTGTGCCGCCGCAGGCGGCACAACACGAAAACTAACGAAGTGTGCGAGGGCACCTCGCGCTGCGGCAAGGGCTCTGCCCTGCCCTGCTGTCATCCTGAGCAGAGCGAAGGATCTCTGGCAGGGCAGCGCGCAGATCCTTCCCCTTCGCTACGCTCAGGGCTTCGGCTCATGCGCTCAGGATGACAGCAGGGCTGCAGGGAATGCCTATGGGGCAGAGCCGCTGCACCCCGTGAGAAATCAACAAAGTAGGACTAAAGCGATAAAGAGAATAGTACTCAAAAGTACACAAGTCCTTCCAGCCATTCAACCCCACCGGGTCCCAGCACAGAGCCCAGCATCTCGGTCACATCATCACTTAGCAGGACATGGTGATCTTGGCGATAGAGGGCGAGGAAATGTGGCAGTGGCTCTGGTCCATAACGAGCTAGCAAGTCAGCAGCAAATTGTTCGAGTAGAAGATCAAAGCAGAGATAATCTTCAGGAGAAGTGTCCTCGTACCAGTCGAAACCACGAACGGTGACAGGTGTCTTGCCATCCTCCTCCGGCGCGAAAATCTCTGCATATTTCTGATGGAGGTCACTTGTGACGATGCCCTGCTGGCCATTGATCTTTTGGGCAAGCCAGAGGGCGGCAAACTGCAACTGCCACTCGTCAGCCCACAGGGGGTACTCATCCGGCCAGGGACGGGGATCATTCTCGAGGAAGGCGCGCGTTATCTCATGATACAGGAGAAAAGCGAGCTTCTGCTGCGTTGGTTCGCCAATGATCGGGTCTAGTGCAACTGGAATAACCAGGGACGACGGTTGCGTACTGTCGGTCCAGTAAGGCAGCAAGTTACCCGAACCTGCGAGTTCTGCCTGCTCTTCCGGCATCTCTCGTGGCCTGTTCTCCCAGTCCTTTGATGCAACGAGCAGAATCTCCATTTCCGGTGCAGGTCGATTGAGCAGCTTCGCCAGCAACCTGTTTGCCTGGTCTATAGTGTGAAACACCCAACTGGCCTGTGTTTCCTCGCCCGCCGGGTAGTAGATCTTAAGCTGCTCGCCCTGCATCTCGTATCGTTCAAAAGGGAAAAACATAGGCCACCTCGTGCCAGCCCTCCTTTAACTGTTACCGCCTCTCACGGGTGGTCAACCGGGGTCGGCTCGCGTGGTTCCTCCAACAATAATGGAGCATCTTTGCCCGTAATGGCATAGCGGCTCAGTTCTTCCGCCGCCTTGTCTTTGCGGAAGCGGCGGTAAAAGTCGCTATACAACTGGCGTAACCGGTGCAGGCTGACTTGCTTTTCACCTTCGTAGTACTCAAGGGCGACCTGGCCGATAGACCAGGTAGAGGCTCCGGCAATGACTCCCGCGACGACATCGCCGCCGAAAGGTACAAGCTTGGCGGCCTGCTCTGCCAGGTAGCGCAGCCCGAGTCCACCAACCATAGTAGCGGTCAATTCTCGCGCGTGCTTCAGAGCGTCCGCGCTGTTCAAGGGCTCTCCATAGAGGGCGGCGAGGCGCAAAACCAGGCGGATCTGCGTGCCTAACAGGATAGGGATATCTATCAAGGGGATGGGCTGTAAACCTGCTGCCAGGCCTACGAGTGTAGCGTTGCGGATGATACGCTGCGCCGCCTCACGTCGAAAGGCGGGTAACTCGTGTCCAATGATCAGGGCTGCATCCGGGCTTGCCTCTATCATAGCTGGGATAAGTTCTTCGGCGATGTTCTCACCCGTGCGGGCTGAAATGGGAATAACACCCATTTCGCCCAGCATGGCAGCCACCTCAGTGGCCAGCTGATCTCCTGCCTCTCCGCCTTCCAGCGCATCGACCTTGTTGACGGCGATGATGGTTGGCTTTTGGAGCTTCTTGATGTCCTCATACAACTGGCGGTCTTCCGCCTGCAGGCCCCGGGTAGCATCTATGAGGAGCACGATAATGCTCGCCTCGGACATGCCGCTTTTCATGACGTCCGGCAGGTGCCCTGGAGTATCGATGAGGGTAAAAGGGCCAAAGTCGCTACGTACGAGAGAGCGGGTAGTGCCAGCCTCTGGAGAAACCGGCGAGATTTGCTCGCCCTTGATTTTATTGAAGAGCGTGCTTTTGCCTGTATTGGGTTGGCCAACGATGACGACTATACTCTCCAGGTTTCGCTGTACTTCTCCCTGCGCCTGTTTCCAGTTCAAAGCTTTCATGAAGGTCTGTATTGTAGGCAGATGGGGTAGGGACTTCAGTATGCTGGTACCTACTTCTAGAGGGCTTCGAGGGCGTCTCGCGTTCCGCAAAGCGCTCTTGAGGTACTCGTCGGCTACTGCCAGTCTTTTCTGCTCATCCTCGCCAGGCTTCTTCTGTTCCTTGCTAGCCACACGCTATATCCTTCCCTGATGTAGTATTTCAGAATCACGATCACCGGGCTATATAATTTGATTATACCATCAATTAGCCCGTTACTATCTATTACGTATGAAACGCGGGCATGTTATACACACAGATACCTTGCATTTTTGTGAAGTTTCGGCTAGAATATAACCATAGTTATTTATTTTCATAACAACTGTTGTATTTCCTGGGAGAAGATCACACTTCGACAAATTGAGAAGGAGATAGACATATCACAAACGGTAGAAGTATCCGTGGAAAAGGTACCGGAGCGAGTACCCTGGCCCCATCAGTAGGAGGAATGGTCCCTGGAACAAATGCGGGAAACAGCCTGGGTGCTGCTTGTCTACAAAATTCCGCGCGAGCCGACAGCCAGTCGCGCCACTATCTGGCGCAAGCTCAAGCGGTTAGGGGCGCTGCTCCTGCATGATGCCGTCTGGATGCTGCCTGCCACCCCGTGGACGCGCGAACAGTTCCAATGGCTGGCTGTGGAGATTGGCGAACTGTATGGAGAGGCGCATCTATGGGAATCCCGCCTGCTCTTGAACGGACAGAATGATGCGCTGATCCGGCAGTTTCAGGCTCGTGTGGATGCGACCTACCAGGAGATCCTGGACGAGCTGGAACACGAGGACGCCGATCTGGTGGCGCTCTCACGCAAGTATCAACAGGCGCGAGCGCAGGATTACTTTCAGTCCGAACTGGGCAGGCACGCGCGGGAGCGATTGATGGGTGCTAGAGGAGGATTTGCATTATGAAATGGATTACCCGTGAGCGAGTCAAGGTAGACCGTGTGGCTTGCCCCTGGCTCATCAAGAAGTTTGTCGATCAGGATGCCGAATTCCTGTTCGTTCCTGCCGACCAGGTGATGGAGATCGCTGAGCGGGAAGGAGCTATTCCATATGATGTGAAAGATGTGGAACTGGGACATCATGGCAAAGAGTGCTCGTTTGAGGCCATCCTCAAGAAATACGCATTGACCGGCGATCACGCCCTGGTCTTGCTCGGCAAGATCGTCAACGGCGCCGATACCGATAACACGCTCTGGCACCAACCGGAAGGAGAGGGGCTGGAGGCGATTGCCGAGGGCTTCCGGCACCTGGGCTTCAAGGATGACCACGAACTGAACGCCGCCGAGTGGATCGTCTATGATGCCCTCTACGCCTACTGTCAGGAGATGATCCGCCAGGGCAGGCCAGGTGGCGCGTTCAAAGACGACTCAGGAAGAAGCACGAATCCGTGGGATCGCACCGGAGAACCCCGGAGATCCAATCCTTGAGACCCGCCATCTCTGCTGGTAAACAAGATAATCGGGCAGATGCACACTTCATTCTGATCATGCGCGGCGTGCGTTCGTTCGCCTATGGCCTGCTGGCGGTTCTGTTGGGTGTGGCGCTCACTAACGAAGGGCTGACCCCTGCCGCTATCGGTGTGCTCATCACCATCTCCCTGATTGGAGACATGGCCGGAACCTATCTGATAGGTCTTGTCGCCGATACCCTGGGACGGCGGCGCACGCTTGCAGTACTGGCGCTGCTCATGGCGGGGACGAGCGTGGTTTTTGGTGTCACCAGCTTCTATCCTGCCCTGCTCGTGGCGGCGTTCTTTGGCACCCTGGGCGTCTCGGCTTCCGAGACGGCCCCATTTCTGCCCATTGATCAGGCAATGATCGCTCAGATTACCGTGCCAGAGGAACGGACCGCCTTCTTTGCCCGCTACAATCTGATCGCTTCCCTCGGTGTGGCGCTTGGTGCGTTGGCAGTAGGTTTGCCTGACCTGCTCAAGCAGGTGGCTATTCCTCTCGCTGCTGGTATCCGCCTCCTGTTCGCGGTCTACACGGTCCTGGCGCTCGTGGCGGCGGGTCTCTCCCTCCTGCTCTCCTCACAGGTAGAAACTCAGCAGCGCTATCCTCACCACGGATTGAGTGCCTGGCGACGACTCGTTCCGCCACTGCACCACTCACGTGGAGTTATCTGGCGATTGACAGCGCTGTTCAGTATCGATGCGCTGGCGGGGGGACTCGTGGCCCAGAGTCTGATGGCCCTCTTCTTTCACCTGCGCTTTGGCATCTCGCTCCCAAGTCTTGGCTTGCTGTTCTTCGGGGCGAATCTCCTTTCCGCCCTCTCGTTCCTGGCGGCTGTACCGCTCGCGCGGCGCATTGGCCTGTTGAACACAATGGTTTTTACCCACCTGCCCTCGAATATACTGCTTGCACTGATCGCGTTCGCACCTACCTTTCCCATTGCGGCAGCGTTCCTTCTGCTGCGCCAGGTGCTCTCGCAGATGGATGTGCCGACCCGGCAGGCTTACACAATGGCGCTGGTGGCCCCCGAAGAACGCACGGCAGCGGCGAGCATCACCTCGCTCGCCCGCAGCGTGGGCTCGGCAAGTAGTCCAGTCCTATCCGGCTTCCTCCTGCAGGGAGCATTGCTCGGATTTGGATTGCCATTCATCCTGGCCGGAACGCTCAAGGCTGGCTATGACGTCTCGCTCTGGCTGCTCTTCCGGCATGTGCGCCTGCAAGAGGAAGAAAGCAGCCCTACGCGAATGTCTGCTCGCGCAGGGGTATCCACATCACCACACCCACGGATAGGGAAGGGCAGGAGGACGGACCAATGACCACCTGCCACTGGAACCCTTGTTGGCGTAATATCAAAGGGGCCGGTTACAGTCCAGCACCTGGAAGATAGTGCCTGTATTCCGGGTGTGGCCCCTGGTATTCTGGTGTCGTGTGCTCAACAAAGATGATCGTTTTGATGTTGCCACGTACTGAGAAATCGGCGACTACACGCATCCAACGCGGTGTGAGCAGCGCTACCAGATCGTTGAGGATCGCGTTAGCTGCCGCCTCATGGCTGACCTGTCGATGGCGATACTTGTTGATATAAAGCTTCAAACTCTTCAACTCGACGACAGACTGATCCGGTGCGTAATCAATGATGATGGCAGCAAAATCGGGAAAACCCGATCTGGGACAAAGGCAGGTGAACTCAGGAATCTCCAGGTGCACAATATAATCTCGATCAGACTGTGGATTGGGCCACTGTTCCAGCTGGCTGGCCTCTATCTCGTCTGCTCCATATCTACCAGGAATGCGAGCACGTTCGTCCATAGACGGTTATCTCCAGAATTGTTGCAGAACTCTCCAGGGAAAACGGTATGGGTAAGTAATTCCCACGATGTTCCCTTCCAAAAACGTCGACTCTTTATTGTATCTCCGATTTTGCAGGAGAGGTGCAGGTCTTGCTCGCTGCCCACCCTGCTGTGAGGTCGGACGGCGAGCAAAACGTGCCTGGACGCAGTCTGGGGGACTGTGTGGCAGATTAAGTCGGGCTAGAAGCCAGAGAGCGCGTCTGGAAGTAGCGCACGATGTACAGGATGCCAAAGACGATCGCGTAGATGCCGATCAACCAGACCACGGTGAGCAGTCCGATACGGGGCCAGAGGGCGATAAGAATGCCGAAGATGATCGATGCGAGCCCGGCCAGTCCCAACAGCCACTCGCGCCCAGTAGCCAGTGGGAGTGTCAAGGCAGCTACTACCTGCATGACGCCGGTCACAATCGCCCAGGCCGCAATCAGGAAGAGAAAGACGAAGGCTGTGATGCCCGGCCAGACAAAGGCGACGATGCCTGCCAGGATGCCCAGGATGCCCTCAACCAGGAGCAATGCCCACCCCCGCTCATGTGTAAAGCGCAGAGCAGTAGCCGTAGCAAAGATCCCGCCTATGAGGGCGTACGCGCCAAACAGGTACACCAGGAAGAGAAGCGTAATCCCCGGCCACACCAGGGCCACTATGCCAAACAGGATGGCGAGGATGCCACGAAACAAAAACACTCCCCGGTAGCTCCGAAGAGCTTCTTGTGCGACTTGCATGTCGTTCCTCCTTACATTATTGAATAACAACGAAAAAACGGTGTTCCGAGGGCATTTCCTCATTCAAAGGCCACCCGGCGGGGTTTCGGGCCACGACCCAGCTGAGGCGCCTCGCCCTCTCTACTACTAGTATAAGAAGGAAGTGTCATGAAAGCGTTATGAGCCTCATCATGGGGAAAGAAAAGACTCTATTTGTTCGATGCACAGGTGAAGTTCTCGCTAGAGACAATCATCGAGTGGTTGCGCTTTGCTGAGTTGGGCAGCAGTTACGATGGCTTCTCTCAGATTCGCTCCACACAGATCTGCTCGGCTCAGATTAGCATTTATAAGTGAAGCGCCTATGAGATTTGCATCACGAAGAGCGGCATCGCTGAGATCAGCTCCGCTCAGGTCTGCATAACTCAAGTCTGCTTGTACCAGATTCGCGTTGCTGAGGTTTGCTTCCGCCAGGTAAGCCCCGCTTAAACTGGCTTCCCTCAGATCCGCCCTGCTCAGATCTGCACCGCGCAGGTCCGCACGCAAGAGATTGATTCCAACAAGATTCGTTTCACTTAAATCTGCTCGACTCAGGTCAATGGCTTCCTCTGGATGCTCTTGCCTGAACAGATTCCATCTATCAACAAGCTGCTGTCTAATGAATTCGAGAGTCTGCTGATTTGCCATTGTGCTCGGTTCCTTTCGTTACACTCTCCTCTGTAATTGGTATGTAGACGAAAGCAGACACAAGGGTAATCCTGATTGCAGAGGATTGCCAGCAGATACTGCTCTGAGCTACACGCCTAGATCATACAACTGCTCAAACTGCAAGTCCAGGTCATTGGCAGCCTGCCACATGCAGGCCAGAGCCTTGCGCACATTGCGCGCAGCACAGGGAGGCAGGTCGCTCTGAGCGGCCAGTCTCTTAAGCGTCTCGTAGACGTTGACTAAATCCTGCTCCTGCTCTGTCAGCGGCTTACCCAACAGGTCGGTATTGGTGGTAGTCATGATGATTCTCTCTCCTCTGTCTCTATAAGTACTGCGCTACGGGGCGCGCATCTACCAGGCGCTTCGCCTTGAGTTCAAAACGCGGCAAGTAGCCGTGTTCCATGAGGACGATGTTGAAGCGCAGGCCTTCATGCGTACTGGCCAGGTCCTTTGCCAGCCTGTGCTGGAGCCCCGGCCATTCGGCCTCGAACCCTGGCTTAATTTCCAGCTTGATATCGATCTCGTCGGTGAGGTCATCCTTGCGCCAGATATAGATCTGGAATTCGTCGATGGCAGGGTATTCGCGGACAATGGCTTCTACTGCGCGTGGATAAACGTTGGTGCCGCGAATGAGCTTCATGTCATCCCAGCGCCCTCGAATGCCCCCGTCATAAAGATCCCAGGTGCGGCCGCAGGAGCAAGTACGCGCGGGCACCTTCATCACCATGTCTTTGGTGCGATAGCGGATGGCGGGAATGAAGCCGCGCCCAAACGAGGTCACAACACGCTCGCCCAGTTCACCGTAGCCCACCAGTTCGTCTCCATCCGGGCTGAGCACCTCCTCGATGAAATGGTCTTCGATAATATGTGTACCCCCCGGCTGGTGTGAGCACTCGAAGATCATGATGGTGCCGAGTTCGGTCATGCCTGCTGTATCGCCGCACTTTGCGCCCCATGCCTCCTCCAGTTGTCGCTTCACCGCTGGTATGGAGCCTGCTGGTTCGCCGGAGCAGATCACTTTGTTGACCTTGCTTTCTTTGGCCAGATCGATCCCCATTTCCCGCGCTTTTTGCCAGAGAGTCAGCGCGTAGGTGGGCGTGGAGAAAACGGTTGTCGCTCCCATCTCGATGATCTGCTTGACGCGCCCTTCGCTGGTCTGTGCCCCGCCGGGGATAACAAGCGAGCCAATTTTTTCCACGCCATAATGGGCTCCCCAAAACCCGATGAACGAGCCGTAGCCGAAGGCGAAATAGGTAATGTCTTCGGGGCGGATGCCGAAGCCCCACAGGCCGTAGCACCACATCTCTGCGATCCACTCCCAGTCTTTCATGCCGTCCAGCACGCGGATAGGAGTCCGCCCACTCGTGCCTGAGGTGAGGTGGTAACGGATGGCATTTGTCTCTGTGGTCGCTACCACATCGCCAAACATGGGGGTTTCCATAATGGATTGCATCCATTCCTCCCTGGTCATGAAGGGAATACGGCGGATGTCATCCAGTGTCTTGAGTTGCTCTGGCTTGAAGCCTGCCTCCTCAAATTTGCGGCGATGAAATGGACTGTTAGCATATGCCCACTCGCACATCCGCCCTAGCTTCAGGAGTTGCAGGGACTGCAACTCCTCGCGCGGCAACGTCTCGTTTTTGGGGTTCCAATACTCTGAATAGGACATGACGTTTTTCCTGCCTTTCAAAACGTATGAAAACGTCGTGATTGCTGTCTACTGATGAGACAGAGAGGTCTTCAGACCTCTGTACACTGCCCCATCACCATCCAGCACACCGCACGCAAGTCGCCTCACGTGTGTGGCCCCAGCCGGGCAACGAACCGCTGGTAAATGTTGACCGCACTGTTCTCGTCACGGTCCATCACCAAGCCACAGTTCGGACAGCGATACGTCCTCTGCCACAAGGGCATGTCGTGCATCTGCTTACACACATGACACAGCTTCGTCGTATCGCGCTCATCGATGATAGAGAGTTCTTTCCCAAAGCGCAAACACTTGTAGACAAGCATCTGCACAAAGCTGTAGAGCCCCCAATCATTATATACCATCCGGTTGCGGATGCGCCGCTTGTTCCGCTCCTTGGGGGTCTCGTGTTCTTGCTTTTTGATGACCATCTGTCGTTGGGAAAGATCGCCGATCACCACAGCCCTTTCAGCCAGTCGGTGCGCGATGAGATTTCTTTTTGCAACGATCGCGCTTGGAACGAATCTTGTCGAGCTGCTTGTTGTACCAGCGGTAGCCCTTGAAGCCGCCGATGTGGTAGAAGCGGCCCTGATCGGTGACGCCGGTCGCCAGCGTTTTTATCCCTAAGTCAAAGGCCACGATGCCATCAGGACGCAGAGGATGTGCCTTCCGTTTTGCCTGTTGCTTGTGTGGTGTGTCCTGATTGTCGACCTGCTCTGCATCGTCGTACACGAATGAGCAATAGTAGTTGCCGCGTGCATCCCTGGACACGGCGATCTCGTGAAAGTGCAGAGGTGGCTCCTCCAGCAACCCAACAATCTCCAGGCCCTCATGTACCCTCTTGATTTCTTGCTGGATATGCCTAGCTAACATAACAGGCTCATCCTTAAGGGGAGGTTCAACAGGCTAATAGTCGTTGGTAACCATGTATAGTTATCAAAGTTATTTATCTCGCCCAACCAACTCGCGAGCGATAATGATACGCTGGATATGGCTGGTGCCCTCATAGATTTGTAATCCCTTGATATCGCGATAATAGCGCTCAACGGGATACTCGTTGGAATAGCCGCGATTACCATGCATGAGCACTGCCTCTGATGCCGCTTTCATAGCAGCTTCAGTCGCGAAGAGCTTGGCGATGGATGTGGCTTTGGTAGCCGGGAGGCCCTGATCCTTCACCCACGCGGCGTGATAGACGAGCAGCCGCGCCGCTTCGATGTCAGCAGCCATATCGGCCAGTGCTGCCTGGATCATCTGGAAGTCTGCTATGCGCTGGCCGAACTGGCGGCGCTGCCTGGCAAAGGCAATACAGGCATCCAGGCACGCCTGCCCGACCCCGACGGCGCCTGCGGCCACTCCTAACCGGCCGCGATCCAGGGCAGACATCGCGACTTTGAAACCTTCGCCTGCCGTGCCGAGCAGCGCACTCTCCGGCACGCGGCACTCTTCCAGGATGATATGGGCATGCTCTGCCGCGCGGTGCCCCAGCTCTTTACCTGTCATGGGTTCGCGGTGGAAGCCCGGCGTATCAGTCTCGACAATGAACGCGCAAATGCCTTTGTGCCGCGCTGAGCGATCTCTGCTGGCAAAGACGATAGCCACGTGGGCGCTGGGCCCGTTGGTGATCCAGATTTTCTCACCGTTAAGCACATAGTGCCCATCCTCTTCCGTGGCTGTGCTCTCCATACTGGCCGCGTCGGAACCCGCGTTCGGCTCCGTCAAAGCGTAACAGCCAATCAACTCGCCTGTCGCCAGCCGGGGCAGGTAGTGGCGCTTCTGCTCCTCGGTACCCCAGTCGCGGATACAGAGCGACACCAGGCTGGCGTGAACCGTCAGGAAGCCGCGCACCGAAGAGTCGACCTTCCCCAACTCCTCGCAGAGCAGAGCATAGCTGATATAGTCCATACCAGACCCGCCATACTCCTGCTCAACCGGTCCGGCCAGGAACCCGAGTTCACCCATGCGCTTCACCAGGTTCATAGGAAACTCGCCCTTCTCATCGGCTTCGCGGGCGACTGGCGCAACCTCTTGCTCGGCGAATTGACGAGCTTGAGCCTGGACGCGTTTTTGTTCAGGTGTTAATTCGAAGTCCATGGGCGGTTATCTTCCTATTAGTCACAATTGGTTCAATGAGTCTAGTAGGGCTGGTACAGTTCGATGCGATTGCCTTCGGGGTCAGTAATCCAGGTAAACCAGCCGTTCTCACCGTCGTCTTTCACCGGTTCTACGCTCACGCCTTTGGCCTTTAGCTGCTCTATAAATGCCTCCAGGTTGTCAACCCGGTAATTGATCATACATTCGCCGCGCTCCAGGCCGAGTGGTTTCTTCGCCATGTTGATAGCATAGACTGTAGATGCCCTTCTGGATGGATCGTTGTCATCGCGGTAAAAAAATTCCATCCAATAGCTTGTCCCTGCCTCGTTGTGGAAAAAATCGATCCCCAGGTGATGTGCGTACCATTCAGCAAGCTTCTTTGGCTCGTCAGAGTAAAGAAAGACGCCGCCTATCCCGTTTACCTCGGCCATGGACCTCTCCTTTTTCTAGAAGAAAACGCTTATTGTATGGGTTGCCTTCATAGGCCGATTGACAGCGTTGCGCACAGTGCAGAGAGTTCAGTTTGTTCTGAAAGGATTATATCATACGATGCCTCAAGACTTGCCCACACCAGCAGAGAGCATACAGAAGCAAATTATGTTGACCCTCTTCTTACAAACTTGATCAAGACCCATGGTACGTATTGTTGCACTCACCCTTTGCGGAAAGAGAAGTCTCAAACACCTTCGCAGATTGTTAAAACACGGGAAAAGCCAGAAGCAGACTGCTCATGGCTTTTCCTTCGTCAGCCCTGCATCTCTCGCACGAATAATTGCTTCCGCACGCCCGGCCACTTGCAGTTTGCTGAAAATGGAGGAGACATGGTTGCGTACCGTCTTGGGACTGAGCACCAGGTGCTCGGCAATGGCCGGGTTGGTATAGCCCTGCGCAAGCAGTGTCAAGACCTCCCGCTCGCGCTCGCTTAATTCGGGAAAGAGCGAAGCCGGAGGAGACGGCTGACGTCGCTGGTGCGCACCAAAATAGCCGATGAGGCGGCGTGCAATCGTCGGGCTGAAGATCGCCTCCCCATTGGAGACAGCGAGAATCGCTCGTACTGTCTCCTCGCCCTCAGCTCCCTTGAGCAGGTAGCCACGAGCTCCCGCACGCATGGCAGCAAAGACCGACTCATCATCATCGAACATGGTCAACATCAGGATACCGACCTGGGGCGTTGCTGCCAGAATACGGCGCGTGGCTTCAATCCCATTGAGTCCTGGCATGTTCACATCCATCAGAATCACCTCGGGCACACACTGTGCCGCCAAGGTGACCACCTCCTCGCCAGTGATCGCCTCTCCCACCATCTCCATTGTTGTCGCCTCCGTCAGGAGGAGGGCACGTAGACCATAGCGAAAGACCGGATGATCATCGGCGATCAAGACACGAATGCGGCTCATCACACTCCCTCCTCGGGCTTTGCAGCCTCGTTCTCCTCGTGTCGTCCGACCAGGAGCGGGAGCCGGGCATACACCCGCGTTCCGCCCTTTGCCAGGGCTTCAATGAGACACGTGCCTCCCAGTTCCTCTGCGCGCTCACGCATGGAACTGAGGCCAACACCACTGCGTACTCCTGCTGGCAAGCCTTGTCCGTTATCTGTCACCTCCACTACCAGGGCCTCCTGCACACGAAGCTGGACAGATGCCTCGGTGGCATGGGCATGACGCACGACATTGGTCAGCGCCTCCTGCACAATCCGATAACAGGCCATCTCAATCGCGGCAGGGAGCAGGGGAAGCGCCTCTGGGGCATCGAGCGTCAACACGATGCCGAGGGCCTCGTACTGATGGATCTGCTCCTGCAACGCAGCCAGCAAGCCCAGATCGTCGAGGGCTGGCGGACGGAGCGCATACACGAGGCGACGAATATCAGCGATCGCCTCCTGGGCGTGAGTGATGGCATCGGTCAGGAGGTGTTCTGCCGTCTCGGGGTCCTGACGCAGGAGCTTCTTGATGGCCGACAGCGTCAAGGTCTGGCTCGAGAGTTGTGGACCCAGTCCATCATGCAGATCTCGCCGCAAGCGCCGCCGTTCCTCCTCACGTGTAGCTACCAGCCGCTCGCGCGAGCGTTGCAGATCGACCGTCAGCTGATGGAGGTCAGTCAGCAGGAGGGCTGAATGCAGCGCCATACCAATCTGAGGAGCCAGATCGCGCACCAGCCGCAGGTCAGCTGGTGTCAGCTCCTCGCCACGCCCGCGTGGGGAGAGCACCAGGTCGCCCAGGTGCTTGCCTTGGTGAATCAAGGGGACCTGTGTGACGGCTCGGCCCCCTCCGCTGGTGCCAAAGGCTGCTACCAGAAGCGGTGACTCAGCGCCAAGGGGGGGCTGCTCCCGCTTCCAGGTGATGGCGACGTAGGGCAGCTTGAGGGCATGAGCCACCGTCTCCACAATCGTGGGCAGGACGCTCTTAGCGGGCAAGGTCTCCTCTAAGCGCTGCCCTAAGCGTGAGAGCACCCGATAGGGCTCGTTGCGGTCCCCAAACATCACGCGGTTCACCCTGTGCTGCAACCATTGGCGCAGGGGTTGAAACAGCACCGCAATGAGCGCCGTTGCCAGCAACGAAAAGAACACATCATTCTGAGTGCGCAAGAGCGCACCTGCCCCAAAGACGACCAGCACATACAGTCCCAGCGTGCTGGCCGTGAGCAGAGCATAGACCAGCGTGCGATTGATGAGCACATCGATGTCCCACAGACGAGAGCGCAGCATGGCGAACCCAAACGAGAGCGGGAGGAAGAGCGGCAGGCAGGTTTGGACAGTTGCGGAGGCTAACGGATAGAGTGAACCGGGCTCAGGGAAGATAAGATACGGCACAGTCACGAGAACATCGACAGTGACCGGCACAGCGATGCCGAAGACTACCCATTTGGTCTGCTGGCGCTCCAGTGGACTGGACACACGCCGGTACCGGTAGAGCTGGACGAGGACAACCGTCGCCAACTCGCCGATGGCCATGAGATAAGTAAGCAGTTCAACCAGTGTATTCGGCTTGAGAGGCGCAACGAAAACCACAGAGACGAGCCCCGCGAGCAATACGACTGAGGTCCAACGCATCCAATGAGGCACGAACTGCCCACTGGGAAATAGGAGGAAGACGAGCACGAGCAAGCCAAGAGCGAAGAAGGTCAGGCATTCGTTCGGCACCTGCCAGGGAGAGGGACTCGCTGACACGGAACGCGTCGCGAAGATCGGGCCAAACGTCACGAGCGTGAGCGCGACCAGCAGCGCCATGCGGTCGTCGGATCTTCGCCAGACGATCAGCGTACTGACCACCAAACACACCACGACCGAGGCCAGCGCAAGCGCAACGGTGAAAGCGACGTAAACACTGAGAGACAGGCCCATCCCTGTGAGCGCCCCTACTTGTTCAGGAGTGAGTTGCTGGAAACCGCATGTTGAACCAGCACAGGGAGTTTGCAGTTGTGCTATATAGACTGGGAGACTGGCGAAGAAGATCGTCAGGGTGAGGACGACCAGGGTGATCCAGATACCTCGGGCGAGCACGAGCCAGCGCCCAGGCACTCGTGTATCGAGTGCGTGGGAACGCTTCCCGGTTTTCGTTGGCGCATGTTGAACGCTCATCTGTACGATCCTTGGGTGACGCCCTGGTTCTTGCTCCTCTATGCTTCTGTTGACTTCCATTATATGCCAGGTTCCCTTTTTCCGTCTATTTGGTAATTGGGCTGAATGATCGAACGAAAATACTGGGCTGAGGGCCATCATGTCGAACTTTCAGCCCAATTTTTTTGGGCTGAAAGTTCGACATGATTTTCATTTTCTGGCTCATTTTATGACAACAGAGCATTTTTGGTGCATGAGAGACAGTAATGACTTCCATCCCTTGCATCGAATCCCCTGCTCCTGAAGCGGCACAAACCATGCTGTTCACCGCTTGATCGAACCTTGAGCCCAAAATTCGATCATTGAGGCTGATTCCGTCGAACCTTCAGCCCAATTACCACCACTTCCTCTACTCCGTGGTAAATGACGTGAAATGTGAGCAGGTTTTGCCCTGAAAGGTGAGCACTTGACGCCAATCATGAGCAGCACAACCATTGGCCGCCTGAGAAACCACTCTAGAGGCGACCTGCAACGCTCAGTGGTTGTAAATTCGGGCAGGAAGCCTCCCGCTTTTTGCACCGGGATCTCGCGGAAAGAGGGACTGAAAGTTCGGACAAATCAGACGCAACCGCCGAAAATTGGGCGAGATCGGTTCGACACAGAAGTTCTCGAACGAGCATTTTCGGCAGCATCCGAGAGTCCCATTCCATCGCGAATTTACAACCGTCGAGTGCCGCGATCCGCGCGCTGCGAGCCATGTTTCCAGACGACGAATGATCAGTGCTCACCCTTCGCGCAAACTGCTCACCCTTCGCGTCGAAACTGGCTCAACATTCATCGAAATTACCATTATTTTCAAGTCTCTTAAGTTCCCATAATCCCTCTTCTAGGAACAAGGCGTGCTCTTGTCTATGACGCTCTCTCGCCTGCAACCCGTTGTTAGCCCGCGCCAAGCATCATAATGACGCCTCTATGATTTTCATGGGCGATTTCGTGGCAATCATCCGCTTCAGTTTCAAGCCTTCTTTTTGCAAGAGCAAACGGAATTCGTTCTCCGTTCTTTCCCTGCCACCCTGCAGCACTTGCATGTGCAAGTCGTAGAACGCCCCCGTCAAATCCGGTGGAGACGGGATGACCATCTCAACGATGAGCAGGCGCGAAGAGGGTTGCATCGCTTCCCGGCAATGGCTGAGGATGACCTGGCATTTCTCATCGCTCCAGTCATGCAGCACATGTTTCAACAGCAACACATCGGAGCCAGGCACGCGCTCGAAGAAATTTCCGGGTTGAATTTCTACGCGCGCGGCCATGTCGGCGAGCACATGACCTTTCACCACGTTCTCCTGGTCGTAGAGAATTCCACGCAGGTGCGGGTTGGCGATCAGGATGGTCTGAAGCAGGATACCTTGTCCGCCACCGATGTCGCAGATGGTCCTAAACGGGGTGAAGTCATAGGCATCGGCAATGGCACGGGCGGCCATGGAAGTTTGGATGGTCATCCACTGGTTTAACGGCGCGCCGTATTCAGGGTGCTGGTCGAGGTACTCGAAGAAGCCGACTCCCATCACTGGCTCGAAAGCATTGTCGCCGGTGGCCAGGGTATGAGAGAAATTGTTCCAGGCGTTGCGCCAGGGCTCACTGCCCATCAGCAAGAGGAACATGGAGAGACTGCCAGGCACATCTTTGAGCAGCAGCCGGCCCACGTCGGTGAGGGCGTACTGCTCCCCGTTGAGCGTCACCACGTCAATCACCGCGGCGAAACGCAGGGTACGAGAGAGGACGTCGGCGTTCAGCCCGCAGGCCTGTACCAGTTCCGGCAGTTTCTTGGGTTGCTCGCCCAGTTGCTCGATCACCCCGGCCTTGACCAGGGCAGAGAGCACGGTGGTGGTGGCAAATCCCAAAGCGAGTTGCCAAATACGAGGTTGAGGGGGTTCTTGCGGTGGATTCATTGATCGCTTCCTTTCTCATTCTGCTGAGGCTCTTCCTCAAAAAAAGTGAGCCCGCTTGCTTGAATACCCAGAGACGCGCCCAAAGCTTCATGGAAGTGCGGACCAGACGAGCAAGAGCGGCCATCCGTTCCGGGACGCGTGAGCGATCTTCTGGCAGGTCTTAAGAGTGTACAGGATGTTGGGCCTACGACGTCGATGGCTCGGCGGGCTGACTCAGATCAATGGGTACGCGGTCGGCGTGGCGATGGACGATCTTCCACTCGCCGTCCTCGCGGCGGTAGACGTGGGTGACGCGCAGGGTGAACGGCTCGACCGGGACGCCATCCATGGACGCCGAGATATGTTCGTAGCCGACCGTATAGGCCAAGTCAGAACTCACGCCTGCAGCGACGAGTTCGAAGCGATACGCAGTGCAGTCGGAGAAGCGCGACGCGATCCAGCGGAAGCCCTGGCTCACCTCGTCCCATCCGCTGACGCTCTTCAGCGCCCCGAACACGGTCACCGGTTCCTGCGTTGACCACATCGCTAGTCGCGGTTGCACGTCACCGTTGTGGAGTGCTTCTTCTTCCTCGACCTGACGGGCCAGGGTCGTGGTGAGGAAATCGTCGAGTTCACTCATTGGCTCTCTTTCTCCTTTGAACGGAAACACCGATGATGGAAGGCATCTCCTCTCATCGGTACACGACAAAAAACGTGCTTCGATACCCAGCAAGGACGCGAGTACAAGCGAGCAGACATGCGCTGCGTCCTGGACGGTTGGCGACTGATCTACTTCTGTATGACCGATTCGATGGGCTGAGCCGTGGTGATCGGATCGGCGTGTCGATGCACCACCTTCCAGGTGCCGTCTTCAGGCCGAAAGATCGTCGTCACCCGCAGAGCGCTTGGGGCGACATCCTGCCTTCCGCCAAACTTGGCCTTGACCCGCTCGACATCCACAATGTAGGCAAGCTCAGGAGTGACGTACTTCGCTACGATATCGAAAGCAACGATCTCGCCCTCTCTGAGCTGCGATGCGGCACGCTCCATAGTCGCAGCAACCTGCTCCCATCCACGTACGGCAGGGCCGAGGGGGTTAGCGAGGGTGACGTCTTCCCGATGGGAGAACACCAGCTTGTTGGGCTCAGGGTTCCCCTTCGCGAACTCGCCTAGCGCTTGGTGATATTGCTCAACAACTTCGTCAAAATCGAATGGACTCATGATATATCCTCTCCTTCATGCTCTGAACTTCGGTGAGAAAGCTTGCGGCTCGCGGGAGCCTTTGTTCATCGGGATTGCCTTCCCGTCATCGACTCCATGAGACGCTCCTCACCACTCTCTTTGGTGTACTCTGTCACAAGTATAGCTATTGCAGAGACGTTTGTGATGGGACCAGTGTCCTGACTTTCCTGAGAAGAATTGTCCCAGCCCTATCTCTGAAGGTGGGACATCATGTCCCACCTGAAAGAGGACAATGTCCCAGCAGAAGCCCTTCTCAGCGAACGATGCCTTTGGAGAAAAGAGAAAACACGCGACGAAAGGCAACTCCTTCTCTCGTCCATGTATTCTCTGAATGATGTGGAATACTTCCGCCGTCTCCTGAAAGCCCTTCAAGAGGAAGGTGCTCGTAGTCCACCTGACATACATCACCGTCTCAAAACGTTCTCGCTTTCATGGAAGCGTGAGATCTGCGAAGGCGCAGCTTTGAACGTTGGCCTCTTACTCCAAGTTGAGTGGGTCCGGCTCATCAGAAGACTGGGGGACCAGATGCAGAAAGGGAGGTGGATGAGTGACAGCGTTTGCCTCATTTCCTCCGACGACTTTTTCCTGTGGAGGAAGGTCGAACAAGGGCAATTGAACCATCCCCTGGATGCGGCGAGTGCTACGTGCAGGAGCATAAGGAGGCACGCGCCAGTACAGCACCCACTCGTGGGGACCGACATCGATCAAGGTCAATTGTGGCGAGCGGAACGGGGTGTCAGCCAGACGAAGATTGCTGACCTGGCGCAGGTGTTTGCGGTCTTCTTGCAGCTCAACACTGTACTTCGAGAGGGTCACGGTCTTGTACTCAATTTTGAGCGATCCCTCATACACCCAGACCGTCACTGGTTCACGCCCCAGCCCTCGCTCCCCATAGAGCTTCCAGTTCTGAAAACGCAGAAAGCCATGCTTGTCCAGGTAGCGGGTGGCAAACAAGAGCACCTCATACACGCGGTGGCGGGGCGTTCGGAGATAGGCACTGATGGTGGTGATCGACCATCCTTCCGCATGCAGATCCACGATAGCCCGCCGTCTCTGGTAGGGATCGGCAATCTGAGCGTAGGGGAGATACCGCCGCATCGTAATGGAGGGTTTCGGTCCATCAGCCAGGACCTGTTGAACCGTATGGTCAGACGGCTTGCGACCAAAGCGCAGAAAACAGATGGTGGCAATCTCATGCGGGCGAAAGCCTGGGTGTTCGGCTTTGAGATCGACGATCAGCTGGCGCATATCCGGCGGGAGAGCTCTCGCCTTATCAGGAGAAGGAGTACTGTCTTTGTGGAACAGGCTTGCCATGCCCTGTTGATCAAACTGGTCTGCCTTATGGTGCAGCGTGCGTTCGCTGGCTCCGGTTTCTCTGGCGCGTTCCGCAGCGGTTTCGCCCAACAGCACAACGGGCCTCAGCAGCTCATAGGCCTTCTGCTCCGGCCAAAGGGCATATTGCTGAATTGTCTGCCATCATGTGTGCGCTCGCGGCGGTCGCGCCTTCTTCGGAGCATGGCGTTCACCTCACAAAACAGGATGGGTTACTCTTAGTGTACCGTGTTTCGCGCCTGTTTTCAAGGTTTTACCCGCAAAGGGCAGGGCTATTTAAAAGTCCCAAAGGAGAAAAAACAGGGCCATTCCTTGCTAGAATGAGAAAAAATCTCACGATCTCAGAAAGCGAGGAAGGACTCTGAATGAACTATAGCACGTTAAACGAAGCAATGGAACAAGTGAAGCTGCCGGAGGAGATGGATGCGCTGTCGGTGTATCGAGCGATGGAGCACATCCAAGATGGACGTCACAAGCGAGGGGTGCGCTACCGTGTGGCCTTGATCTTCACCCTGATCCTGCTGGCGAAAGCCGCAGGAATGACGACCCCGCTG
>WNGQ01001633.1_pt1 | contig 38831 bp, 34 predicted proteins | sample 5407661 | NCBI WGS metagenome assembly WNGQ01 (sample SAMN13153382, study PRJNA577476) | soil metagenome | isolation source: 60 cm soil or saprolite under Garry oak tree replicate 2 | place: USA:California | collected 2016-06-15 | reverse complement strand
ATTTCTGCCTCACTTTGCGCAAAGGCGCTGACGGGGGCCAGAAAGATGACCGCAAAAGCGAGGACTTTCATGGTTTTCCGGTCAGATCCACAATGGTTTGCGGCCCACAAACAGCACCTTCTCCTTCGCCGCTTCCTGTTCCGTCAGGTTGAGTTGGATGAGTGAACCACGCAACTCAGACTTTAAGAATGGAAATGGGTTGTTGGTCCTTTCCTCATCCGTAAAGACCTGCTGCACGCTTCCCACGTTGCGGCAAACGATCATACTGAGGTAGCAGCTGTAGACTTCCGCTCCCTGGTAGACTTTGGCCTGATTCTCATAAGGGACGAAAGCAAACTTCACGTCATGTTGGGTCGCCAGGAAATACGGGCTGTTCTGCGCGGTGGCAATAGCAGTTCGGAGTCGAGCAATTTGGGCTTCATCCGACCGGAGTTGTTCCTCGCCGGACGTAATCTGAATAGAGAGTTGGATAATATCGTTTTTCAGTTCTGCCTCTTTGGAGAGCGCGTCAACCGTTGACCCATAATCGGGAGTCCTCTGGCGCACGTTGTCGCGAAGTAACACCTCCGCAATCCTCCCGTCAGTATAGGTATTACGAGTTTCCCGCAACTGCGTCTTCGCTACCGCTGCGTCTCCCTTGGTGATAAGGCCGGACCGTAAGTCCTGGTCAATCTTGGCTTCAATTTCCCTAACTTCATCAAGAATGTGCAGGGTGGCGGCCATATCCTCGTTCTTCTGCATGTTCAAATTCTTCAATTCCCACGCGTCCACGACGTTTGCCGATCTTTGCAGGTTCAACGCCGTTTGAAATTTCTGGTCCAGCAGGTCCAAACTCGCCTTTGACTTCTTCAAATCGCCCAGGCTGTCACGCAGGCGATCCCGGTCCAGCACGAGCGTGGTCATGGTCTGTTGGCTGGTAACTAGCTTCGCCGTGAGGTCCAGGATCTTGTCGTTCGTGGGAGCGACAATAAACGGAGCCATCCAAGAGGTGTTGAGGGCAAAGAAAATTTGAACAAAACCGTAAGACGCGACGAGCCCCAGGATAGAATATAGCGTGAGTACCGCGGCCGCCCGATACATAGGAACGGCCAATTGATGCGCTCCCCGGAAGACCTTGGTGCTCAGAGTCTTCACCCTTGTCCTCCTTGAATTGGCGTCGTCTCTCTAACTCCCCCCCAACCGTCCGAATCCAACGTAAGCAGGGCTGTCGGGACGATGAATAAAGTTCGTACAACCCCCCAAGTACCGTAAAGTGCCACTCGTATGGGATTTATCTTCACGGTTTGTTCTGGGTGAAAAAGGTTGACCGTCCAGATTGCCAAGACCGTTATCGCGGTCAGACCAGTGGTCATTTTCACCAAGGCCAGGGCTGGGTTATCCATAGAAAGTAGCACCGCGACTCCCATAAGGAGGCTCAGCGGACTGAAGAAGTAGGTGTAGAGAGCCATCGGCTTGTTCATGCGCACATTCGCGTGTAGATTGAAAATAGTTTTGAAGAAGTCCGCGAAGCTGCTGCGCTTCCAGCGAAGCTGTTGGCCCCAATAACTCTTGAAGGTGTTAGGCGCGGGGGTCCGGCATTTTGCTTTCAGGTTAATGTACGTGTCATACCCGCGCAAAAGGGTTTGGTGAGTAATAAAGCGGTCTTCTCCGTAACGTACAGGCACCCCCAGCCAGTGTCGTGCTTCGATATCAGGAATCAGCTCCAGGAATACGCTGCGGCGAATGGCAGACATACAACCGCTCACGCAGGCCACGGATTTGAAGTAAGCTTCCGGAATTTTCAACAGGCGGAAGAAAACATAGTAAATATAGACCTGGAAGACGGTCAGGGCATTGTCATCAGGATTGGAGATGCCTACCGCGCCGCCAACCAAAGCGATTTTAGGGTTCGTGAAGCAAGCCATCAGTTCGGACAGGGCATCCTTTGCCAGGATTACGTCGGAATCGACAGTGACGATGATTTCCGACCTGGCTGCCTGTACTGCGGAGAGAATTGTCCTTCCCTTCCCCCGATTGACCTCGTTGGGCCGGGATTCGACGTTCGCGAAATCCGCCACCGCCTTATTAATCCACAGGAGACTCTCCCCGCCGTCCTTGGAGCAGTCGTCCATTACAACAACGTGATATTTGTCAGCGGGATAGTCGGTCTGGCAGATGCTCTCAATGGTGTCGTAGATGGCTTTCCCTTCGTTGTAACAAGAGATGAGCACCGTCACGGTTGGTTTGAGGGTGTAGTCTTTCTGCAAACCTATGTCCTTGGAAGACAAGTGGATGATCGCCGCTAAGGACAGTTGAACGATCCAGAGCAGGATAAAGAGGCAGGGCAGCAGCGTCAGTAAATTCATCATCGATCCACGAAGTAATCAAATACAACCTGGGCGTTGTCACTGCGCAATCCAACAGGGCCGTGAAGCTGTAACACAAGGGCCGGCAGCGTGCCGCGCCAAACCATTTTGTCGTCAACCGTGACATGGAGTTGCTGGCCGTCCAGATCAGCCGCCAGCATGTGCGGCTCATCAACGTGCAGGGCTGGGGGATCGGTCTTGAGTTCCGCCTTGATATCGTTGATATAGCCACGGTCCAGACACGCCTCGTGAGTGCGTTGGCCGGGATTGCTTTTCACGGATACTGCAATCTTTTGCGTGTCGAAGTTCCACATCACGTACACCAGATTGCAGATGTCCTGAGCTTTTAGCTTGATGCCAAACTGGCGACGAATTTCACCGTTGCCCAAACGGGAGACTCCCCGGGAAGGACCAAGGTAAGTAAAATTTACAGCCACGTGTTGGGAAGTGCTCTGCCTAAGAGTTGCGCGCATTTCCTTGGACTGCGTCATCAATCGATTGCCCGCAGCCTTCTCAATGCGGCCGTCCGAAAGGTCCCAGTCTCTTTGCTCAGTCTTCAACCGTTCCGCCACTTTGACCGAACAGAAAGCAGCGCGGGGTAGCAACGCTGGGTCCAGCTGAAGTTTAGCGCTGGGGACTATGAGAAGCGCAAGTAAGCTCACCGCGAAGGTAGATAGATTCATAACGTAAGCATCTCTTGTTTTTTCAGTCACTTAGTCGTGTCTTATGGAAGTCGATGTAAAGGGGCCATAGCTCTAAAGAGTATCACTCACCTTTGAACTGCACTCTCAGGCTTACAAGGGGAAGTATTCACTGGCGACCGGCGTTCCACAATGGAGCACCTGTACCAATATGCGCTCTGCTGTATTAGTACTTTAGATTAAGGTGCCCGGCATCAATGGATTGCAGGTCTGAACAGCCTGTCCTTGTGAATTAGTCGCCTCCGTGAGGCCGAACGGGACTGTTTTTGGCCGATGCTGTAGCTCGGGTCAGCATCATCCTGGCGGAAGCTTGCCTGATTCGCGCCGTATGACGCCGTGGCCGACCGCAACGGTGAGGCGTGGACCGGCTCCATGCTAACCGACCGTGTGGCACGTCTTGATATCAAGAGCGGCCAGTATACCGAATACATGCTGCCGCGCCCGACCAACATCCGCCGATCGGTATCAAAAGTTTGGAGGCGGGGGGAGTCGAACCCCCGTCCGAAAAGCGCTACGGCCCGAAGCCTACATGCTTATCGCATTCGATTTGGTTCGCCGGCCACGCTAGGAACGCGCAAGACGCGCCGCCGGCTAGTCCGATTGATCTCGCCGGATAACCACGGACCGAGGTCCGCCGGCCAGCCCACTGTGTGACGCCTCGATCCGAGCCCGCGGGCGAAGCTCGGGGAGACGGGCTACGCTAGGTTTTTCTAGGCAGCCAGAGCCAACTCGTTGTTGGCAGTTCTATTTTTCCACCCGATTGCGGGCAGGTGGCGCCCGGCATGCCTTCGGGTCGCGAAAGCTTCCGTCGAAACCGTGTCGCCCCCGTCGATTAGCTAAATTATACCATCCGACGGCGATGTTCAGGCGGCTCGCGTTTTCGCTGCCCTTCCCGCCAGCCCCCCAAATCCCAGTAGCGAGCTTTGGCGATTCCGGTATTCGCCGCCCTTGCCACCAGACCAACCCAAATGCGAGAAACCGGGGTCTCCAATACGCACCGGGTTTGCGCGTATTGGGGTGGTATTAGCGCCTACCTCGCTACGCCCTTCGGTTGTCGCTGTTGACAATGCTTTTCCGGCCTCCCAATAATGCCCTTATGCCTGCATGCCCGCGAGGGCGACCATGACTCCGAGCGCCCACGACGTTGAAAAGGCTGTCTCTCGCACCTTGCGCGAAACGCTGAATGCGCTTCAGCGCACCGCCGAGGAACTGAACCAAGCGCTCAGTGACCTGGTTGCCGCCTGCGGCAGCACTCGTGCTACGAATGCGCTGCCGCCCATTTTGCGTGCCCAGACCGCTGCTGCATCGCTGGCCGCCTCGCTGGAGGTGCTTTCCCGATTCGTGGCCTCCTCGGCCACCGGCCCAGCCGCCCGCGATATTCCGGAAGAGGAGGCTCCCATACCCCGGGCTGGCGGTCATTCCGTAGCGCAGCGGCCCGCGACGTCGGCGCCGCCGGCAAGGCCCGAAATGGTCGAGGACCTGTCCCCGGTTCAGGAACCTGCACTCAAAGATTTTGCTACCCCTTATGCCGACCCCCGGATAGACTCCCCTCCTGCGCAAACGCGTGGCCAGGGTCGCGCATCTGACTTGGCGGGGCAACACGCCGCATCGTTCAGGGAGACTTCCAGGGAGATTTCGGCTGCTCCCGCGGGGCACGCGCCGGTCAATCCCATAGAGGAGTTGCCGGCCGCTGCGGCGTCATTTGACATTTCGACGCTGCTTCCGGAAGAGCAGGACTTACACCGGCGTGCGAATCGCGTCGCCAAAGTCTCCATGCAGGATATTAAAATGCTCCGTCCCAACGACGTGCGCTTGGGACGCGAACATAAAGACATTTGCTTGCGTTTGCGAGATGATATTGAAAAGGCTCACAAAGAATATGACCGGCGTTTTCAGTCGATCCTGGGCCATCCTGTCGATTATTTCTATGACTGGATGGTTGAAATCCTGGGCGAGGGAGACCCACAGACACTCGGCGAGTATCCCTATCCCTCTCCGTCCCTGCGGCGCTAGCGTGCTCACAGGCAAGCCGCGGGCCAGGGATGCGTTTCGCTCGTCTCTGGCCTTGCTGCGAGAAATGATTCGGCGTCGTAACTTCTTCGCACAGACGGCCCTTTTGTCGAGCGCGCTATGCTTCTGTGTCTCGAACCTGAGCATCGCCGCGCCGCGGTTGCAGCAGGAGAAAACAGACCAGCGCACGTCGGCCAAAAAAAAGAGGCCCTCTGTAACTCCAACCAAGCCGCCTGTTGCTAGTTCGCTCGCGGAGCAGCAACTCGAGCGACTCGCGCGCGATCTGCACGAGCATCCCATGGGAATGGCGTACGAGCGGCTGGTGCAGTTCGCTGGCAGCGAAAAGGGCACTGCGGTCGGCGCCCGCGCCGCGCTGGCTTTGGGTTATTACGACTACAGTCGCGCCCATTTCACGGAGGCCAGGAGCTGGCTCGAGCAGGCCGCCGCTGATCCACTGCTTCCCGATTATGCGATGTTCTGGAAAGCGCAGAACGATCGTGCTGCGGGCGCGGTGGAAATTGCCCTTGCCGAATTGAAGCGCTATCGGGAGCGTTATCCCGATACCGCCATGAGCGATTCAGCCATCGAGGCTCTGGCGCAAGCGGCGATTGCCGCGGGCCAGCCGGCCGATGCCGTGGCTGTGCTGCAAGAGTACCCCAAGACAACCGCGAAGCCGTCACTTTTGCTCTTACGCGCCCAAGCCAACGAAAAAGCCGCTCTGGCCAAAGGCCAGAAGCCCGTTGCCGCAGCCAACGATTATCTCGAACTCATTTATCGCTTCCCGATAAATGATGAAGCGAAAGTTGCCGTGGAGCGTATTCCTTATCTCCAGGCCATTCTCGGCGAGCAGTTTCCAGGCACTCCGGTGGAAAGGGAGATTAGCCGCGCCGAGGCCCTTTTCGACGCGCGCCGCTGGAGGGACGTCCGCAAGGCCTACGAGGATCTGCTGCCGAAGCTTTCCGGCGTTCAACACGATCGTGCCGCGCTGCGCCTCGCCCAGGTTCAGATCCAATTGGGCGGCAGTCCTGATGCGCTTGAATCCCTGAAGCTCACCGATCCGGAACTCGATGCGGAACGCATCTATTCGCTTTCGCAGGTGCAGCGCTCTGCGAAGTTGGAAGCGGAAATGTTTGCCGCTATCGAACAGGTCGTTTCGACTTATCCGCAAAGCCCCTGGGCCGAAGAGGCGCTGTTCGCGGCGGGCAATTATTACTGGATGAATTTGGATCGCGCCCGTGCGGCCGAGTATTACCAGAGAGTTGTATCCGCATTTCCGATGGGGAAATATACGTCCATCGCGCAGTGGCGGATTGCCTGGACGGCATACATGCTGCGGCAGCCAGACGCGGCCAGCCGGTTCGAGCAGTATCTGACGAAATATCCAACGTCACCGCAGGCGGTGAATGCGCTTTACTGGCTGGGCCGAAGCTACGAGCATGCGGGCAGTACCGCGCATGCGCGGAGCTTTTATCTGGCCGCCGTGCAACGCTTCCCGCAGACGTATTTTGGCGAAAAGGCCGCCCAGCGCCTGCATGAAATCGGCACGCAACCCACAAATCCCGCCGAGGTCGTCTCGGCGATTCCGCCGGCGCCGCCCTTGCCCGCGCTGGACGGCCCCGTGCCGGCCGCCGCGATGCAGCGCTGGGCGCGTGCGCAGGCGCTGCAAAGCATCGCCTTCGACAGTTCCGCCGAGCTGGAGCTGCGTTCGGCTTATGCCGATACGCATGCCTCGAGCCTGCTTCTGGCCATCGCCAAAGCCGCCGAGCAAGCAGGACATTACGGCGCGGGAATCGTTACTGCGCGTCAAATTGTCACCAATTTTGAAGCGCGGCGCTTCGATCAAATTCCCGATGAAGCTTTGCATACCGCGTATCCATTGCCCTATCGCGACTTAATCGAGCGTGAATCGCTGCATCATCATTTGGACCCCATGCTCGTCGCCGGCCTGATCCGCCAGGAATCTGCCTTTGCCACCGACGCTGTCTCCTATGCCAATGCGGTCGGCCTGATGCAGTTGTGGCCGCCGACAGCCGTAAAGCTGGCGCGCAGCCTTAAATTCAGATACACACGAGGGCGCCTGTTCGATCCAGAGTACAATGTGAAGCTCGGAACTTTGTATCTGTCCGATCTGCTGGCCGCCTACCGTACGCCGGAAGCCGCGCTGGCAGCCTACAATGCCGGCGAGAATCGCGTGGAAGAGTGGAGTGCTGGTCAGAACTATCAGGAAACGGCCGAATTTGTTGAATCCATACCCATCACGCAGACCCGCGAATACGTCCAGATCGTGGCCCGCAATGCCGAACTTTACCGCCAAATCTATCGGCGAGGTCCCGCCACGCTGGCCAAAGATTCGAGCACCACGCCGTCGTCCGATTCACCCGCGTCCGCTTCGCCCGCCTTGCCGGCTGGTGTTCTTCCATAAATTCTTCCACCCTCTCGAAGACCAATAATGACCAGTTCCGCTGAAGCCAAACCGACTGCCGATAAGATCGCCAAAACGGCGCGATCGATGCTTTCCGAGAAGGCCGAATACTTTACCGAATCGGTCATTCGGGAAATGACGCGCTTGGCCTTGCAGTATGACGCCGTCAATCTGGCGCAAGGATTTCCCGATTTCCCCGCCCCTGAGGAGGTTAAGGAAGCCGCCCGCGCCGCCATTGCCGCCGATGATAATCAGTACGCCATCACCTGGGGCGCGAAACCCCTGCGGGATGCCATCGTCGAGAAGTTCGCGCGCACCCAGGGCGTCACCGTAGACCCCGAGCGTGAGATCACGGTCTGCTGCGGTTCCACCGAAGCCATGATCTCCTCGCTGATGGCCATCATGAATCCGGGCGATGAAGTGGTCATCTTCGAGCCCTTCTACGAAAACTACGGCCCCGATGCCATCCTTTCCGGCGCCAGCCCGCGCTTCGTGCGCCTCCATCCGCCGGAATGGGAATTTGACCGCGAGGAACTCGCGCGTGCCTTTGGTCCCCGGACCAAAGCCATCATAGTGAACACTCCCAATAATCCGACCGGCAAGGTCTTCACTCGCGAGGAATTGGAATTTATTCGCGAACTCTGCCTGCGCTGGAACGCCTTCGCCATCACCGACGAGATTTACGAGCACATCATCTATGACGGCGCCCGCCATATCTCCATGGCCTCGCTTGAAGGTATGCGCGAGCATTCCATCACCATCAATGGAATGTCCAAAACTTACGGCGTGACCGGATGGCGCGTCGGTTGGGCCATTGCTCCGCCGGTTCCTACGGAAGCCATTCGCAAGGTGCACGATTTTCTTACCGTCGGTGCCGCGGCGCCGTTACAAGCTGCCGGAGCCTTCGCGCTCAAACTGCCGGTTTCCTATTACCAGCGCCTGGCCGAAACTTATCGCGTCAAGCGCGATCGCATGCTGCGGATCCTCGAAGATGCCGGTTTCGAGTGCTTCCGTCCGCGCGGCGCCTATTACATCATGACGGATATCTCCCGCTTTGGATTTCCCGATGATGTGTCCTTCGCGCGCGATCTGGTGCAGAAGATCGGCATCGCTGTCGTCCCGGGCTCGAGTTTTTATAATGATGCTGCCGATGGCTCCCGTCAGGTACGCTTCACGTTCTGCAAGAAAGAAGAGACGCTCTCTGCCGCCGCAGAGCGCCTCTCGCGTTTGCGCCCCTCCTGACCAAGCCGCGCCCCTGAACAATCCACGATGATGTGCTAGAATCCGCCCCCGCGACCACAAGAAGATCAAGGAGAAGACTTTATGGCCATGGAGTTCAACCTGATTCCCTTCGATACCAGGGTCGAAGAGAACGGAGAAGGAGAAAAAGTCGACGTCAGCGCGAGCTCCACGCGCACTTTCTTTTGCATCATGGTCATCAGCGACCAGATCGAGCAGGAATCCATCGACGTCTCCATCTGGGGCTCGGCGGACGGCGAGAATTGGGGCACTCACCCCATTCTCAAGCTGCCCCAAAGCTTCTACCGTGGCGAGACGCGCGCCGTGCTCGAATTGGTTTTACGTCCGGAGGTAAAATTCATTCGCGCCCGCTGGGAGCTGAATCGCTGGGGTCGCGTCGCGCCGCTGCCGATGTTCCAAGTCGGACTTCACCTGCAGGAAGTTCCCGCCATGCCGCAGCAGGTCAGTCCCGCCAGCGTTTCCGCGGGAAGCTAATCCGCATTCCGCGCCCCGCGAGCGGCCGCACATAAGCGCCGCGTCAGCAGCTTCAAGAAGAAAGATCGAAGCTCTGTAGATAATTTGGTAGGGTCACAGGCCAGCGCAATTCGGACTGCACGGCCGATTCCAGCGCCTTGGCTGCAACGGGCTCGCCGTGCACCAGGAAAAGTTGCCGCGGCGGCGCGGGAACTCCCGCCAGCCAGCGCATCAGTTCGCTGCGTCCAGCATGCGCCGAAAATTGCCGCAGGTTTACGACTTCGGCTCGCACCGGCACGATTTCCCCGTGAATTTCGATTGATCTAGCGCCTTCCTCGAGCGCCCGGCCGCGCGTGCCCTCGGCCTGAAAGCCGGCCAGCAGCACACAATTGCGTGCTTCAGGCAGCCGTTGTTCCAGATGATGCAGCACGCGCCCGCCCGTTGCCATGCCGCTGGCGGAGATGATGATGGCCGGAGTGTGCACGTCATTGATCTGCTTCGATTGTTCCGGGCTGCGCATTACGTGCATGCTTTGGACGGCGAAAGGATCGGCCCGAAGCTCCTCCGCGCTCAGCTTCAAGTCCTCACGATGACGGCGATAGAGGTCGGTAACATCGATGGCCATGGGGCTATCCATATAGATCGGCAGCGCCGGGATGCGCTTCGAGCTTTCCAGGCGCCGGATGTCGTAGATCAGCAGTTGCGTGCGGTCCACAGCGAATGCCGGTATGACAATCACCCCGCCGCGATGCGCGACGCGATTGATGACCTCGGCCAACGCCGCATCCGGCGGTGGCACGGCAGGATGATCGCGGTCGCCGTATGTCGATTCGCAAAGCACGTAATCCGCCCCAGGCGGCTTCTCCGGGTCCTTCAACAGCGCCTGGTCGTAACGGCCAACATCCCCCGAAAAAAGTATGGTCGTATTCTTGCCGCCCTCGGTGATCACCAGCTCTAGACTCGACGACCCCAGAATGTGCCCGGCATCATGCGCGCGAATGAGAAACTCGGGACTGAGACGGCACTCGCCAAGCCGCGGCAATCCTGCAAATTGTTTAAGCGTCGCCACAACCTCGTCTTGCGTATAGAGCGGAAGCGGCGGCGTATGCGAACTGTAGCCATGGCGCGTGGCGTGGTCGGCATCTTCTTCCATCAGGTGCGCCGAATCCGGCAGCAGCAGACCGCAGAGTTCTTGTGTCGTGGCGTTGGCGAAGATCGGCCCTCGAAAACCGCTGCTGACCAGCCGTGGCAAATAGCCGGTGTGATCCAAATGAGCGTGTGTGAGCGCGACAAAATCAATCCTGGCGGGCTCTTGGGAAAGCTTTTGCCAATTACGCTGACTTAACTCCTCGCCGCCTTGAAATAAACCGCAATCGATAAGCAATCGCTTGCCATTGCCCTCGACCAAATACTTTGAGCCGGTAACTGTTCCTGCCGCGCCTAGAAATGTGATTCGTGGCATGAGCCGCCTATTGTAATCGCCCTTCGCCCCGCTGCAATGCACGATGTGATCGCCCAATGCAACGAAGTACACCTGCGCGCCGCGTCGATAAACTCGCGCTTCTTTTGCCGCTTAATGTACTGCTCGCGGCGCACCGCTTCGCGACGAGTAGCAAACTCTTCTAGATGAACTAATTTCCAAGGTCCCCGGTTCTTCAAGGCTTTTGAGTAGTTTGCCTGGTGATAAGCGAAGCGTTCTTGCACATCATGCGTCTGACCGACGTAATAGCGGCCGGTGGACTCACTTTGCAAAATGTAGACCGAAAATGTCATCAAACGTTTGGTGGAGCCGATGGGATTCGAACCCACGACCTCCTCGATGCCATCGAGGCGCGCTTCCAACTGCGCCACGGCCCCACCGGAAGGATGAATTTTTATAACACCCAGTCCCGATAAGGTCAAACATGAAGCCCTCAAAAACGTTGGCATTTCGGATTGACTCGAACGAACCAGCGGGCGTATGTTTTGCTTCAAAGCAGATCCACTGCCTGGAGACGAAGCATGAGTAAACACGATTCTTCTCGCCGCTCATTTCTGGTTCGCGCCGCCGTGGGTGCCGGAGCGGTCGCGGGCTCGGGCCTGGTACCCGACGCTTACACCCAGACGGTCGCGCAGCATAAGGACAGCGCTGCCGCGCCCGGCCAGTCGCATCCCACCTCGATTCAGCATGGCGCATTCTTCAATTATGAGCAGGCCACCACGATTGCGGCATTCACCGAACGCCTCATGCCCGGCGCGCCCGGCAAACCTGGAGCGCGCGACGCGGGCGTGCCCAACTACATTGATCTGGCGCTTGCCGGCGCCTATGCGGATCTGCAGGATTTCTACCGCCGCGGCCTCGCTCAGCTCGACGCCTACTGCCGCACAACTTACAAAGCGTCTTTCTCTCTGCTCGACCCGGCTCGGCAAGACGAAGTCATTACCGCGCTCGAGCAGGGCAAGGCGGCCGGCTTCAGCGGGCCGACTGCGCAGGAGTTCTTTGGCCTTGTTCGCACGCACACCATGGAAGGCATGTTTGCCGACCCGCTTTACGGCGGTAATCGCGAATTTGCCGGCTGGCGCTTGGTGGGTTTCCCCGGCGCTCAAGGCAATTTCACGCCAGCGGATTTGCAAAACAAACAAATGTTCGCGCGCGCACCCATGACTGGCTTGCAGGCGCAGGCCACGCAGGCCAAAGGATCAGGACGGAGTTAGCCATGACCACCGAAACGGCAGATGTCGTCATCGTGGGCGTAGGGGCGGTGGGCGGGATCATCGCCGCCGAACTCGGCAAAGCCGGAATGAAAGTCATCGGCCTGGAACGAGGTCCGCGCCTCACCACTCAGGACTTCAGCTCGCTTGATGAATTGCGCTACTTCCAGCGCCAGGAGTTGCGCCCCAATTCCAAGCGGCAGCCGGTCACCTGGCGGCCCAACGCGCAAAGCGATGCCAAGCCGCTGCCGATTCTAAATTACGGCAATCAGGCCGGAGGCGGCACGGTCCACTACGGCACCCTTTCCTGGCGCTTTCACGAAGACGACTTCCGTGCGCGCTCCCACACCGTGGACCGCTACGGGGCCTCGGTAATCCCGGCAGACTCCTCGCTCACCGACTGGCCCTTGACTTATGCCGACCTCGAACCCTTTTACGACCGCGCCGAGTACGAACTCGGCGTCTCCGGCAAGGCCGGCAATCTGCAGGGACGCAAGACCGATGCCGGCAACCCCTTTGAGGCGCCGCGGCGCCGCGAATATCCTCTTCCGGCCTTGCTGCCCGATCAATCGGGCGTCATCTTCGCCGCCGCAGCGCAGAAGCTCGGCTATCACCCGTTCTCCTCGCCGCGCGCCATCCTCTCGCAGCCCTATCACGGCCGCGCCGGCTGCACCTACTGCGGCTTCTGCCAGTCCTTCGGCTGCCACATGGGCGCAAAATCCAGCATTCTTGTGACCAAGCTTCCTGAAGCCGATGCCACCGGCAATTTCAAGCTCCTCACCGGCACCATGTGCTATCGCGTGAATAGCGATAACAGCGGCCGCGTGACCGGCGTCTCCTATTACGGCGCCGACGGCTCAGACAATACGATTGAGGCCGATCTCGTTATCCTGGCTACCTTCATCTATGACAATACGCGCCTGCTCTTGCTTTCCAAGACCGCCAAATTCCCCAATGGCCTCGCCAACTCGAACGGCCAACTGGGCAAGCATCTGATGGCCCACATCGGCGCCCGCGTCTTTGTCGCCTTTGACGATCGCTACGTCAATATCTACATGGGACCGAGCGCCCAGAAGCATAGCCTCGACGATTTCAATGCCGACAATTTCGACCACGGCGGCTTGAAATTCATTCGCGGCGCCCAGATCTCGGTCAGTCCCGCGGACCTCGAAGCCGGTCCTATCGGCGCCGCCATCAGCATGAATCCGCCCCCCGGAGTCCCGCGATGGGGTGCGGCCTATCGGGATTTCCTCGCCAAATACTTCGCGCGTTACGCTGCCTTCATCGCGCAGACCGAAAACCTGCCGTATGCGGATCAGACCGTCGACCTCGACCCGCACGTGCGCGATCAGTACGGCTTACCGGCCCCGCGCCTCACCTATGATTGGCGCCGGCCAAATGAAGTTGCGCGCATCGACTTCCTGCTGAACAAACTGCAAGAACTCGGCCGCGCCTCGGGAGCGCAGCACGTCTGGCGTTCGCCGGCCGGCTCAGGAATGCCCGGGGGATATCCCCAATCTCTTCATCATCGGCAGCTCGACCTTTCCAACGATGAGCGGCTTCAATCCCACGCTCACCATCCAGGCGCTCGCTTACATGAGTGCCGATGCCATCGTCAATCGCTATAAGAAAAATCCCGGCGCCCTCGTCTAGCTCGCATTTTGCTAGATGAGATATGCAATCCAGAAGCGCTGGTGCGCACATGCGACTATACTGATGTGATGAGTTCGACTTGTTTATTCCACGCGACTTTGAGAGCCGCGGGAACATCAGCAGCCTGTAGCTTTTCTGAAAGGACTTCATTGAATGTGGCGCGGCCAGACTTGCCGATGGTGGCCAGAATTACGAGAATCCAGTTCTTGATTTCCAGAAAGTTGACCTCGTGGCCCTGTGAGAAGTATTGCCGGGCCTGCCGCATGACTTCTTCGTCTGGTTCGTTCCGGACCAGGAATAAATAGTCCTCGATTGATTGGGGGGCGATTTTTACTTGAAAAGTGGACATGATTCGGCTCTTCTCAACTGGACGTTCAGTGACTTCGGCCGCCATCAGGACTGATGTACCCCGCTTGATAGTAATGTCCCCGCCCGCACCGGAAGGCCGGTCAGCCACATTGATACCCTGTACATCGATTGTCCAATCCAAGTTGAACACGCGATTTACGGTCACGAAGGTTACTTCCGCCAACATAAGTGGAAATCTTCCGCCGCTGGCCGTAGATAGGAGACCATCAATAAGCCGTCCATATTGTTCAAGACTGATTCTGTGCAAGCGGGCGAGTGGGACGTGCGCCGCGCTTCTTAGGCGAATGAATCCGAATAAGAGATCCCGCAGTGTCCCTTTCAAATCCGCATCGCTGTCCGTCTTGGCAACCATTTTGATCAATGCCAGCAACGAATCGTAACCCACCTTGTCACGCAATCCATCCCGAGTGGCTTCGTCAAACATAACGGAACGCCGGAATGTGGAAAGGAAAGGGCCGCGCGAACACGGGATGCGCTTATCATGCAAGAAAGGATTCACGACCCTCTCGTCAAGGGTTCGGCCATTATAGGCGTCGTCTCCGTGGCCGATGTAGGGCTTCTGAATATCAATCTCACGGGAACTGAGCCGAGCCAAGATACAACCCAGCAACACCTCTCTGTAGGCCTGAGTCGTTGATGCGAAGATGGCATCGAAATGCTTTCGAGGTCCCTTGGCTATGGCGGGTTCTTTCCCCTCCAACGATTGAGCTTCAACTGTGGCGAATTCGGCTTCGAGGACTTTTCGGATGAGCGTGTAGTCAATCGACGGCATCGCCGTCCTAGTAGTTGACCCAAAGGGCTTCTTGCCTACGCTTCTTAACCGAGTGGCATAGCTTGGCTGGCGCGTCGCATCTCCTGAAATCCTTGTACAAGGTATCCATGACGTCACAACGATAGCCCGACATAGCCGCCTTCCCTTTTATGCGACGGAGGGCGCGGGCTAATTCGGTGTGTTCATAATCCGTCATTTCGTTGCCGTAAGCCTTGCAGTCAGTTCGTGACGAATGCGGATACGGTGGGTCACAATAGAAAAGCGTTTCCCCGTCATCGTAGAGTCGAATAAGTTCCAGCGCCGGCCGGTTCTCGATTTGAACTCTTAGGAACCGTTCCGCAATTTCCGGGAGCATGTTTATACTTCCAAGCCATCGAGATACCACGCCAGACATTCCGGCGCGCGTCGTATTTTTGCAATTCGCCCAACGGCCGATGCTGGCAGTTTGGGCCAGCCCTGTACGGACCTGACGTGCTCTGATAAAAAAGCGGCGCGCTCTTTCGAAGTCAGAAACCCTACGTCCGTTCGTGGAGCAAGCAATGAAGAATTCTTCGCGGGAAAATGGCGTCAGTCCGATTGCCCGTACAAGTCTATCCCCGTCGTCGCGCAACACTCGGAAAAATGTAGTCACTTCGCCGTCAAGGTCGTTATACGTTTCGACCGGGGCTGGGACTCGGTTTACCAGAACGGCGGCAGAACCACCGAATGGTTCACAATAATGGTGACAGGCAGGAAGTAGAGGTAAGAGCCATTCCAGGTGGCTGTACTTTCCGCCATACCATCCGAAGGCGATGAGCTTCCTTTGTTTCCTTCGGCGCGTCGTCGGAGAGCTTGGGAATAACGCTATTTGAGCCTCATCCAAGTAAATCGGGGAGGGCGCACCGGGCATTCTTTTTCCCTCAATCGGTATCTGAACCGCGGGCGAATATAACACGAAGACAAGAGACGAGGCAATCAGTCGAGCCTGTGGAATTTCCGAGAGTTTTGACCCTGCCTGGAGCGGCATCCCGTCCGGGATATCCCCAATCTCTTCATCATCGGCAGCTCGACCTTTCCAACGATGAGCGGCTTCAATCCCACGCTCACCATCCAGGCGCTCGCTTACATGAGTGCCGATGCCATCGTCAATCGCTATAAGAAAAATCCCGGCGCGCTTGTTTAGCGCAACGATTTCGCCCCGGGGCGTCGCGGATACCGGCATTGCGTCCGTCCCAGGCCACCAGGTTTTATGCGAGTTCAATGCATTTGAATCCAAGTCCTCGTGCCGCGACCAACTCCACGAGATCGTCCTCGGAGTGATTCGGCCCTGAAGAAAATCACGTTCACGCATCCGTTCCGAGTAGAAAGCTTTTGTAGTTCCAGGAGAGATCCGCGGCCAGTTTTTGCCAGCTATCTTCGAGACCAACGCTTGCCGGCACGCGTTCCGGCAAGAGCGCCCGCAGTTCGCCCCAATTTGAGCCCAGGCGGAATGGCGTGCCATCCATTTCTGCGGAATCAGATAAACGGGAGAGAAGTCCCGCCGCCACACGATACATCGCATACCTTGGTGTGCCGCGACGGCTCAGGCCCACCCAGCGGGGCCATCTCCTCCAGCTCTTAGACCAGCCGCGCCGGCGCGCCAGGGATAACCACCCTCGAGCGGTCTGCGGTGCCGTTAGCCGGCTCACCCACCGGGTCCACAGCGCATCCTCCGAAAGATTTGCGGGCGCGCCCGTAAGCTGGACCAATTCCCAGCGCCAGAGCGCGCACGCATGGCGGACAGCCTCTTTCCATACGGCGGGCCGAAGATCGCAACCTTTTTCGCTGTCGGAAATTTTCCATGCCGTGCAGGCGGAGACCTGCTCCGCGAATTGCTTCAATGAAAACGGAGCGGCCGAAATAGCTGCGGATTCGCCGGCCAGCTCGCATAGCCGAACGGCTCGGCGGCGGAAGCCTGGTTCGTAGGCACCCGCGAAAACAAGGTAAGACGTGGCCGCGTCTAATATTAATTTTATCGCTGCATAGCGAAACGAAGAGCTGCTTTCGGCTTCGCCTGGTGGACTCTCCGCAGCATGCCCCAGAAACTCGATTGTGCGATTGCAGAGCATGCGCCATGCATCTTCGCGGGAAATCTCTCCTACACTGAAACTGGGGATCAGGGAAAGAATGCGCCCATCTCCCCATAGCACTCGCCCGCAGGTGCGCAACTCGTACGTGGCAATGCGCGGCTTCAAATGCCGCAAATAGGTTGGCTGGACCGCCCCGAGCCCGATTTGCCCGTAGATCCCGCGCGCCAATAAGCTGTCCTCGATTGCTGAAATCAGTGAGACGAGGTCACCATCAGAGGGCAGCCGGCTAGTCTGCTCATATACCAAAAAGAAGTCCGCGTCACCGAGAAGCTGCCAGCCGCTGTCTTCTTCGACGAATGTGGCCTCGTCTCGCGCCAGGCTGCCGGTCAGGACGATTGCGCGGAGTCCCTGGCCGCACGTTGCTAGGCACAGACGAACGGTTTCCTCTCCGATGATGGCGCGCAATTCTGTCCGTTTCAGCCGTTTCTCGGAAGAAATGCACGGCGAAGTGCTGAGCTTCCTGGCAGACTTATCACGCAGGTCGAATGCGGGTTCATTCATGACTCGTTTTCCTGCAGAAGCTGGCGAACGCCGGCGGCAATTTCTCCGGCACTGTGCACTGTGATCGGCGGCTCCGCGGCGAGGTCGTCCGACAGACTGTGCCCATTCCTCTCGGCGAGCAGAATGGCTCGGCACTGAGCGAGTCGCGCGGCCTGCAAATCGCTTTCGGAATCACCCACGAGAACCGACTGTGGCAGGTTGATCCGCCAGTCTCGGGAGGCCTGCCAGAGAAGATTCGGGCGCGGTTTGCGGCAAGAACAGCGTGCTTCGGGAACATGAGGACAGTAATACACGGCATCCACTCTGGCGCCTTCAGCTTGCAGTTCAGAAACGAACCGCCGCGTGATTTCTGCGAGAGTTTCTACGGAGAGCAGCCCTTTGCCGATACCTGCCTGATTGGAGATGACGATTATGGGCACCCTGAGTGCGGTCAATTCTGCCAGTGTCCGCTTGATCCCGTCGACGAACTCGAACTGACTCCACTCGGTCACGTATCCGCCAAAAATTTGCTTATTAATCACGCCGTCCCGATCCAAGAAGATTGCCGGCGAGCTATCGCCAGATGACGGCTCGGAAAAGAGAAACCGAAGTATGCCGTTGTGGAGAGGACGTATCGGTTGATCTTTGATCATGGATTCAAACTAGGCAGCGCTGAGTTTCTGTTTGAGATATTGCGATACGATGTGGTTCAGGGTCAGGTGCAAATCTTCAACTTGACCATAATTGTTCGAGGAGACGCTGATATCAATGTCTACGAGTTGCTTCAGTTTGCCGCCGCCAAATCCGGCGAAACCAATGGTGACGGCGCCGCGCTTTCTGGCGTATTCCATTGCACGCAGCACATTGGGGGAGTTCCCGGAAGCCGAAATGGCCAGCACGACATCGCCCGGCTCGAGGAGATTCTCTAGCTGTTCCTTGAAGACGACTTCATAACTGGCATCGTTGGCCCACGCGGAGAGCAGCGCCATATTATCGGCCAAGCTGATCACGCGGAGGCGCGGCTTTCCGGGTGTCGCCGTGCCTTTACCCAAATCGCATGCCGCGTGAGAAGCTGTAGAGGCGCTTCCGCCGTTGCCTAAGATGAAAAACTTGCGCCCGTTCCGATGCGCTTCGAGGAGAATCCCCACGATGGCCTCAAGCTTTTCGCGGGAAACCTCCCGGTAACATTCCGTAAGACCTTGGAAGTAACCATCTGTAAATTGGCAAAACATTGCTATCTCCCTACGTAAATGATCTTGCTTCCCTCGGGCTCGAATCCGAATTCCAGTTCGCGCAAGTCGCGGAGCGCCTCGCGTACCGCGCCCTTCTTCTGCGGCGGACAAAACAGCAGCAGAAATCCGCCATGGCCGGCGCCGAGCAATTTGCCACCCAGGGCCCCTGCAGAACGAGCGCGTTCGTAGTAATCGTCGACTCGCGAGTTGCTAACATTGGGGGCCAACTCGCGCTTGCACACCCAGTTCTCATGCAGCAATTCACCGAGCTCCAAAAGCCCATTGCCGCGCACCAGCACGGAGTGGAAGCGATCGACGAGGTCGCGGAGACGGCACAAGTAGTCAATCTTCTTGTCCGTTTGCTTCGCCTGCGTCTCTAGGATCTGGCGCGCATCCCGATTGCTGCCTACATAGAAAAAGAGCAGATGATCGAAAAGAGTTCGTTTGGTATCCGGTGAACAAATGACCGGGTCCACGTACACACTGCCGTCCTGGTTGAAGCGGTACCGGCGCAGACCGCCGAATGCCGCCGCGTACTGGTCTTGCTTCCCAATGGGTTCACCAACACGATCGATTTCCAGATGGCAAGCTTCGGAAGCCAATTCCTCTGCCGTTTTATGCTCGCCCAGAAATGCATATAAGGCGTGCAGTAATCCGACGGTGAAACTGCTCGAAGAGCCCAGGCCCGTTCCGGAGGGAATATCGGCAATCGAGGTGGCCTCAATGCCGGAAACCGCTCCTGTGTGCCGCAGTGCCTCTCGAAACAGCGGATGCTGGACAGCGTCCAAGTCGTCCACAATCTCGGTCTTCGAATAACTGAGCCGCAGCGTCTCATCGAAACGGCGGTTTACCGTGATATAGACGTACTTGTTGACGGTCATACTCATCACCGCGCCCTGCTGGCGAGTGTAGAAAGAGGGCAGATCCGTTCCTCCTCCTACAAAACTGACGCGAAACGGCGTTCTGGAGATGATCATCATAGAGTTGCGGCAAACTCTTCGAGCCTTTGCGGCGTGCCGATGTCAAAGAACCGCTGGGCTGTGACGTAGGCTCGAAGCTGCCGGTCCGCCACCAGTTGCGGAAAAATTTCCTGCTCGAGAGAAATGCTCTGTCCCTTCGGGAGCTGCGCAAAAGCCTCTTTCCGGAAGCAGAGAACGCCCGCCTCGACGTAGCGCAGATCGGAACCACCCTGGCCTTTTGCGTAGCGAGTGACCCAGCCTTCGGAGTCCACCGCGACGTTGTTTAGTACTCCCGTATCAGCGACGTGGTTGTCGTAGACGACCAATAGCCCACGGCAGGCTGCTTGGCGAAAATCGTCGACGGCAGGCCGGTAGTCGATCGGCAGGTAGGAGTCGCCGTAGAGGAGAACGAAGTCGTCTTCCAGTTTCTCGAGCGCATTTCGTAATGCGCCGCCGGTACCCAAAGGAGAAGGTTGTTCGTTGCTGTAATCGATGGAGACGCCATAGCGGCTGCCGTCCCCGAAGAAATCGGAAACCATTTCACCCCGGTAGCCCAGCAGGATCAGCAGTCTGCGGAAATCGTGCTGCGCAAGCCAGCGAACCATGCGCGCCAGAAATGGCTCGCCCCCTATCTCGATCATGGGCTTGGGAATGCGCTCGGTAATCGGCCGCAACCGTGTTCCCAGCCCGCCGGCTAAGATGACTGCTTGCATAGCATCTCCTCTACGAGCTCGTGAACTGCCTGGCGAGCGGCGTCAGTCGAACTCAGCCGAGCCTTCCACCCCAAGCGTTCCATCTTTCTACAGTCCAAACGCACCTGCGGGACGTCTCCTGGCCATCCCCGAGCGCCGCCCGTGTATTCCAGTTCGACGTTTTTGAGCCCCAGGGCTTCGATAACGAAGCCCGCTATTTCGCGCGCCGTGGTCGCTCCTTCGCAGCCGAGGTTGAAAACATTGAGCGGCTCGTTCGCATGTTGCCAGCCGTAAATCATTCCGCTCACGCATTCGCTGACGTGCAGGTTGGGCTTTGCTTGTTTGCCGTCCCCGAGGATCTCGAGCCGGCGGTGGTTTGCCTGCAGTTTGCGGATGAAATCTACAATCGCGCCATGAGTTCCATGACGGCCGCAGATGTTCGCGAAGCGATAGATCCAGGCCTGGACTCCGTAGTTATGGCTGAAAGCACTGATCAAGCCCTCGCAGGCGAGCTTGCTGGCTCCATAGAGCGAAATGGGAAAAAGTGGCCCGTAATCCTCGGGGGTAGGAATCACGGTAGGTTCGCCGTAAACAACTGAGCTGGAGGAAAAAACCAGCTGGCGAACACCCGCGCTGCGCATAGCTTCGAGGATATTGAATGTCGCCAGCGTACCTAGCCGAAGGTCGGTATCGGCCTGTTGTCGTCCTTTTTCGATGTTTGAGTTGGCGGCCAGATGAAAAACGGTGTCGTGGTTCCGGATCGCAGGAAGGAGCTTATCGAGACGCAGCAGATCACCGTGGATGAACCGAAAGCCCCCATGACCTTCGCATTCGCGGAGTAATTCCCGCGAGCCGGCACTCAGATCATCATAGATCGTGACGTTGTGGCCATCGACGAGCAAGCGTTCCGCCAGATTGCTGCCGACGAAACCCGCCCCGCCGGTTAAAAAAACTCGCATTCACTGGCTCCCGTGTGAACGGCTTTTCTGTACCAGCCGAGTCTGCTTGCCGTCCAGTTAACTAGCCGGCCACAGCGCCATACCGAACGGTGGCAAAAGGAAGCTTCGGGAAAGTTGTCCGTGTAAGCATTCCAGCGGCAGGCGTCTTGAATCAGTTCAACGTTCATCGTTTATATCCGTTCGTGCTCTTCGGCCAATTTCTCAACCGGCGAGGGAAGCGAAGACACTGCTGCGTCGGACACGTGGTATGGCCAGCCATTTGCAAGCAAGTTCTGGAAACTGGTGATCTCAAAGTCGGCCAAGATCCGGCGAATTTTTCGCTCGGTAGCCCGTAAATTTACGTAACACTTGAACCTCCGTTTCAGATTCATGGGGAGGCGGGGGTGTTCCGGATCAATTTCCCGCGGATGAACGTAGAAGATGACCGGCAGGCCATTGGCCAAGACCCTTTTGGCCATGTGCTTCATCATCGCGTAGGGAAAGAACCGCAGGTACCCGCCTCCGAAGAAACACACGGGTGCGCCGAAAACGGGCTCAACCGTCATGGGAAATTCGATAATTTCTCCGCAAGGGCCTACGATCATGTGGGGCCCGCGATGTCCGTTTCGAAGGCCTCCGTGTCCCCGCCGTGCAGGGAACACCGAGGAATCGTAGAGGTATCCGGCCTCGATCAGTTTGTCAAAAAACCAGTGCGTCGACTCGGTCACGGAGAAGCCGGCGGCGCGATAACCGTAGACTTGCTGGCCGGCAACATCTTCCAGGATTCCCTTGGACTTTTTGGCATCGCGGAAAAAGCCGTCTGGGGTCATGTGACTTGTCAACGTATGGGCGTAGCCATGGGAAGCGACTTCGTGCCCGCGCTTGGCTGCCTCCTGGACCAGATGGGGGAATCTCTGCGCCACCCAGCCCAGGAAAAAGCAGGTGACCTTCGCGTCTGCTTCATCCAGGATGTCCAGCAGCTTCAAGAAATTTTTTTCTACGCGCGAAGGCAGGGCGGACCACTTGGTTAATGGCGGTGTCGCTGGCAGATCGAGGATGTGAAACCAATCCTCGACGTCTACCGAGAAAACACAAAGCTGCTTGGCGGATCCGCGTGTGAAGGGCAACGCCGTCGAGGGGATGCTCGACAATCTTGCCGGGGCTTCTGAATCTGTAGGCCGGTGCGAGCTCACTGTGCCTCCCGACCTCGTGGACCGTATTGCGATTTCCAGGGCACGGCTTACCCTAACGGGCCCCTCGGCCCAAGATCAGTGTTTTCACAGTTTGAAAAATGATGAGCAGATCAAGACCAACGGACATGTTCTTGATATAAAAAAGATCGTAGGAAAGTTTGTCCTTGTTATCTTCCAAAGTCGCGCAGTAGGGGCGGTGAATCTGTGCCCACCCGGTCGCACCAGGGTTCACTGCCCAGCGGTACTTGTAGAGCGGTATCTGCTTGGCGAACTCTTCTTCCTCTTCCAGCATAAACGGCCGCGGCCCTACGAAATGCATATCGCCGCGCAAAATGTTATAAAGCTGAGGGAGTTCGTCCACGCGCAAACGCCGCACCCAACGGCCTACCCGAGTGAAGCGCTCGTCCATTTCCTGCGCCGGTTGTATTTTTCCGTTCCCGCTTGCATTGCCGTTTCCCGCGGCCTTCATGGAACGAAATTTATAAAGAGTAAAAATCTTTCCGCCCTTGCCTACGCGCCTTTGACGAAACAGGATCGGTTTTCCGGAATCGAACCAGATCGCCAGCGCGATCAGGCCCATCAAGGGAAGCGCTGGAACCAAGCAGATCAGCGAGATGACTAACGAGGAGATCCGCTTGTACAACTGCAGGCCGCCCGGTGCGAAAAAGCCCGGGCCAAACACAAGTTCGCTCAGCCTGAGTGACTCGAGCGCAATCTTGCCGGTAAGGGTTTCATAGAACGCTGGTCCGTCCTGAACCAATACGCCCCGGGCCTTAAGCTCCAGCAATTGCTCGACTGGAAGCCTGCCGCGCTGCTCGCTCATGGTAACGATGAGTCGATGAATCTGTTCGGCCATGACAACATCAACGATTTCCTGTGAATCGCCGATGTGATCGAGTCCGTTCAGAACAGCCGGGGATTTCGCGCCATCAGCCACGAAGCCGATCAGCCGAAAGCCAAGTTCAGGACGACTGCTAATTTCCTTTGCCAACGACAAGGCGAGCGGTCCCGCACCCAGCAGCGCGGTCCTTTCCGCGAGTGTGGGGGAACCGTTGACGACTGAGAAGAGTTTCCGCCAGCCCACCAAGCAGGCGCCCATGAAGAGAACTGCGGGCATAAATAGGCTGCTTCTGATTTGAATCGATGGAAAAAGATAGTAGAGGACGGCCAGGATGATGCACGCCGTGCCTACAACTTGAACTAAGCGTATGAAGACCTCGCGTGCACTAGCGAGAATGGTGGAATGGTACAGATCGTAATAGTAGAGGCACAGGAGGCAGACCAAACATACCATCCCAATTCGTTCCCACCCGTTTTCATAGAACAGGAGGAGTGTGCCGTCTGCCCTGAATCGCGCGTAAGTGGCCGCAACTAACGCTAAAAACATCATAATGAGTTCCGACAATGCCAACAGCAGCGTCCGCGCCGGAAAATAGGCATTGAATATGCGAACGATGGGTTGAGGCCTCATGATGGGAGGTCGGTTAATCGCCGACGTGGGAATCAGGCTTCCGGCAACCTGGTCCCGTATTTCCTCTGTGGTATTCGCCAACCTAGACACCCGTAACTGCCAAGCGTTCAGGGCAATTCGGTGGTGATCGGGTGCAACGGATGTGCCACGAGCGACGCGAACATGAAGACGACTGTGTTGTTATCAAGGCATTTAGAATCTTGTATTTACCTGGGAAGGCGCAATAAGCGGCCGGGTGGGGACTTTCTGACGTTCCGATGCTATTCCACTTAGTGGAAAGACTTTTCGCTATTCTGCCGAGCGAAGTGTGCCTTTCAGGCTCGTGAACGTGTCAGGGGCCGGAAAATCCGCGTGGTGCGGTGCAAATGAGAAATTGACGTAAGCCCTTGAGACTATAGAGCCTAGCATGTCACGAGCCTCCATTTTCATTATCGAAGAATACCGCGTCAAACTAAAGCTGGAAGGAGGATTGCTTTGCTTAGCGAGTACGACTAGCTGCGTTTAGCGAGCACGACTAAGTGTCCGATGCCTGAGTCTGCGACTTACGCTCAAGATCATGCGTTAGTTACCAACCCCAGCGTAAAGAGCTGGGAACGCCACGCTTGGCTATTGCAAGCGTTTGTTCTCCTAGGGCTTATCGGATTTCTTTATCACGGCATTTTGGCTGCATTGGTCCTCGATTGGTGGAACGATCCCAACTTCTCGCATGGTTTCGTCATACCCGTGTTTTCGCTTTTTGTCGTTTGGCAACAAAGGAAGAGGCTGGCAGCCCTGCCCTTGGCGCCAAGCTGGCTGGGTCTGGCCGTCATTGCCGGAGCATTGGTCGTTTTGATCGTCGGAAACCTCGGGGCGGAACTCTTCCTCTCACGATCTTCGTCGGTGCTTCTGCTGGGGGGAATGATCATCTATTTTGCCGGCTGGCGCCATTTTCGGGCCCTTTTGTTTCCCTGGGGCGTTCTGTTCTTGATGATTCCCATCCCTGTGATCATCTTCAACGAGATTGCTTTCCCCTTACAGTTTTTAGCTTCGCAGTTAGCTACCTGGCTGCTTTCGGCCTTGGGAGTACCTGTCTTGCGCGAAGGAAATGTCATCCATTTACCGGTGATGAGTCTTGAGGTTGTTGAGGCCTGCAGTGGAATTCGCTCACTCGTCTCGCTAACCGCACTCGCCGTCATTTACGCGTACTTTGTCGAGGCCCGAAATCTTTGGAGAGCCGCTTTGGTGATCGCCGCGATTCCCATTGCAGTCGCAGCGAATGGCCTGCGCATCATGGGAACAGGACTAGTGGTGCAGTATTGGGATCCCCAAAAAGGTGAGGGTTTCTTTCATACCTTTTCCGGCTGGATCATCTTCGTACTTTCGCTGGCCATGCTTTTCGCCGTGCATTGGGCATTGAAAATCCTGCGGGGCCGGTCAGTAAAAACGAAAGAGGCGCCCTGATGCGCTCCTCGCTAAGACTCCTCCCGGTGCTGGGTCTCTTGGCATGCACGGGAATTTTTCTCAACGCGCGGAATCGACCCGAACGGTTGCGACCGCATTCTCCGTTTTCCTCTTTTCCCCTGGAACTGGGAGGGTGGCAGGGACGGGATATGGGGATCCCGCCTGAATTTTTGGCGGTTCTTGGTCCGGGCGAGTTCTTATCGCGGCTCTATCAGTCCCGTCAAGACCCGTATATTGATTATTTTTTGGCCTACTTTCCTAGCCAGAGGACTGGCGACACGATTCATTCACCCAAGAATTGCCTGCCAGGAGCGGGCTGGGCGCCCATCGAATCGGGACGAATGCGCTTAGCAAGGCCGGGTGGGCCGCCCATCAATGCCAACCGCTACGTGCTCGAAAAAGGCGACAACCATCTGCTCGTGCTCTATTGGTATCAGTCACACGGTCGTACGACAGCGAGTGAGTACTGGGCCAAATACTACCTGGTTACGGACGCCATACGTATGAATCGTACCGATGGGGCGCTCGTTCGCGTTGTCACTCCGATCGCTCGCGAGGAAACCGCTACGACTGCCGAGGCGCGAGCGGTGAGCTTCAGCCAAAAATTTCTGCCTATCTTGGATCAGTATGTACCGAATTGAGCTCAACGGTTTGCGGGCTCCATTGAGATAAACCTGATTCTGCGAGGGAACCGAGCCTTGGCGGCACTAGTCATCGGTATTTGCGGAGGCACAGGCGCTGGCAAAACCACGCTCGCTAGACGAATCGTTGCGGCCCTCGCCGAGGAGAGCGCGGTCCTGGTTGCGCAGGATCATTATTATAAAGATCTCGCGCACCTCGCCCCTGAGCAGCGCGCTCGTCACAATTTCGATCATCCGGAATCGGTTGACATCCCACTAATGATCGAGCATCTCCGCCTGTTGCGGTCCGGCCGGGCCATTGACCGGCCCACATACGATTTCACCCGTCACCTGCGGGAGAATCGAACGGTCCGTCTGCAGCCTGGTCCGGTCGTCATTGTCGAAGGAACTCTCCTCTTAGAGAACAGGGAACTATGTGAATTATTCGGCCTGAAGATTTTCCTGGACACAGATGCAGATGTTCGTTTCATTCGGCGTCTCCGGCGCGACCTCCGCGAGCGCGGGCGCACGACCGAATCTGTGATCGAACAATATTTGGCCAGCGTTTACCCGATGCATAAGCAGTTCATCGAGCCTTCCAAGGCCCGCGCCGATGTGATCATTGGGAATGACGGAGAGACAGATGTTGAAACCCTTATTCAGAAGATACGTGCCAGTCTCCCAATCACCGCCGGCACATCCAAGGCCACAACTTGGAACTCGGGCGCGCCATAGCAACAACGGTTCGGGGATGAATATGAGTGCAATCGAGCCGGTGTCAAAATCGTTTAGGATGGTCACAATGAAAAAACTTGTGTGTTCAAGGCTTCTGATAGCCATCACGGCCGCCGTGGTTATTGCCGGCTGCTCCCGTGATCCGAATGTTCTCAAGCAAAAATATTTAGGGAGTGGAAACCGCTACTTCCAAAAGCACGATTACCGGGCGGCTTCAATCCAGTTCCAAAATGCAGTACGGATCGATCCGAAGTATGCTGACGCCCACTATCAGCTGGCTCGGACCTCCTTGCAGCTGCGCGATTGGAGGGCTGCGTACCGTGAACTGGCCCGCACGATTGAGCTCGATCCTGAAAACCTCAAGGCCCAAGTTGATTTTGGCAATCTACTCCTGGCCGCTCGCGAGTTCGACCAGGCTCAGCAGCACGCGGACCGGGTACTCCAAAAGGACCCCGGGAACGTGGATGCACACATCCTCCGGGCCAATGCCTTGGCGCAGCTTCAGCAGACCGCTGCGTCTCTCAATGAAATGCAGACGGCGATAGACCTCAACCCGGAGCGAGCGCCTTCCTATCTTGGCATGGCTGCCCTTCAAATCTCGGCTAAGGATGCGGCGGCTGCCGAGGAGAGTTTCAAGAAGGCCGTTTCGCTTGATCCCCAATCCCTTCCCACACGCCTGTTACTCGGAACGTTTTACGCTCGGCAGCAGCGCTGGTCAGAAGCTGAAGCGCAATTTCGGCAGGCTATTGAACTAGAGCCTAAGAACATTGCTCCACGAATAGCGCTTTGCAACTTATTTTTGGCCGAAAAACAGATTTCCCCGGCGGAGGAGGCGGCAAAGCAAGCGAAGAGCGCTCTGAAGGATTCGCCGCAGGCGTACCGCTTGCTTGGCGACGTTTACTTCCAGGCCGGGGATTTGCCCAAAGCGCTTGATGAATATGCATCGTTATACAAGGAGCATCCCAAGGATCTTCAGATTAAGAAGAATTATATTCAACTGCTCATCCTTCGAGGTCGCCTGGACGAGGCTGATAGTCTAGACGCGGAGATTCTGAAAACAAGTCCTTTAGATCAGCAGAGTCTGCTCGCTCATGATCAAATTCTGGTGCAGCAAGGTCACCCAGCGCAGGCGATTGACCAATTGCAGGCGGCGATCAGGAACGACCCCGGCAACTCCCTAGCTCACTATTACCTTGGTTTAGCCTTCAATGCGACGGGGGATTCCAGGCAGGCAGAGGCGCAATGGAGAGAAACGGTGCGCCTGAATCCCAATTTTATCGAGGCACAGAGCGCGCTCGCCGCTGTGGCCTTGAGAAAAGGAGATCCAGAAGATCTGGCTGGTACCGCAGAAGCCATTATTTCCGCGAGACCCAACTCCGCGGATGCTTATGTGCTGCGTGCAGCCGCGAAGGCCTCCAAACATGACGCAAGCGGCGCGGAAGCCGATTTGAATAAAGCCATGGAAGTCGCCCCGCACAATCCAACCGGATTTGCCGCCATGGCCCACTTCCGTGCATCGCAGAAGCGTTATGCCGAGGCCGAGAAATTTTATGCGCAAGCGCTGGCACTTGACCCGAACTCCACCCAGGCACTCCAAGGTTTAGTTGCTGTCCTGATAGCAGAGAAGCAACCTGACAAAGCTATGGCCGAAGTTACTGAGACGATCATGAAGGCGCCAGAAAACAGCGGTCACTACATGTTGGAGGCGGACTTGCTTCTCAGCAGGAAACCGCCGGAGCTTGATAAAGCCGAGGCGGCTCTCCTGAAGGCGTCGGACCTGAACAAATCAGACGCGACCCCGCTGCTGCTCCTGGCGCAGGTCTACACATCGCAAGGAGCGGCCGATAAAGCCGCGGCCAGTGCGCAAAACGCCATTCAGCATAATCCCATGGACCCTCGAGCCTATTTTCTGTCTGGGGGAATAGAAGAGAACCAGGGCCATTGGCAAAAGGCGCAAGAGCTCTATCAAAAGACTCTTCAAGTGCAGCCAGACTTCCCTTTAGCTTCCAACAACTTGGCCTACGTGATGCTGGAGCACGGCGAAAACTCCGATGTGGCGCTCACTCTGGCGCAAACGGCTCGTCAGAAGCTGCCCGATAATCCGAGTGTCGCCGACACCCTGGCTTGGGCTTACTACAAAAAGGGGACCTATCATTTGGCCATTGATCTTCTAGAGGAAGCGATCAAGAAAGCTCCCGACAATGCCTCATTGCATTATCACCTGGGCTTGGCGTATCAAAAGATTGATGAGAAGAGCAAGGCCAAGGCCCACCTGGAGCGTACCTTACAATTGAGCCCGGCATTCGACCATGCGGCTGACGTGAAGACCGCGCTCGCCCAGTTGGATTCAGCTTAGAACAGCATAGCGCTCTGCCACAGGTTGCGTAGTTTAGGTTTTTCCTCGGCCGCCTCGAAGGTTTCCATTCCCTTCGCGATCACGAAGCTTTCTTGGGCCAGAGGACGCCTTGATCTTTCTTCGTTACGGGCCCCATGCCCTTGTAGACGAATTTCTGCACCCGCTGGCCGCGGTACGTCTCCGTGGTGAAGATGTTGCCCTTTGAATCCGTGGCAATGCTATGCACCGCGTAGAACTCGCCGGGCTGACGGCCGCCATCGCCGAAGCTGGTCAGGATTTCCAGGGTGTCGCGCAGCATGATGTAGACCTTCTCGTTGGAACCATCGGCCAGAAAGATGTATTTCTGCTGCGGATCTTTGGAGAAGGCAATGTCCCAGACCGAGCCGTCGCCGAGCGTCCGCTTGGCGATGATGGCCTCTTTGACGAAAGTGCCGTCCTTCTTGAACACCTGGATGCGGTCATTGACGCGGTCGCAGACGTATAAGAGGCCGTCGTTTGCGAGTTCGGTACAGTGCACGGGATTGCGGAACTGCTGTGCCGGCGGCGCATCGGGATTGTACGGGCCAAGGCTGGTGTCGTCCGGTTTGTGGCCATAGGCTCCCCAATGGCGCTTGTATTTCCCGGTGTCCGCATCGAAAACGATGACGCGATGATTCCCGTAGCCGTCGGCGACGTAAAGCTCGTTGGCATCCTTGTCGATAAACATCTTTGCGGGACCTTTGAGGTTTTCCAGATCGTTGCTGCCTTTGCTCTGGCCGGGATGGCCGATTTGCATCAGGAATTTGCCGTCCTGCGTGAATTTCAGGACCATGTTGTCGTTGAAGGGACCGCCGCCGGGCTGCGACTCATTTGCGGCGGCAGCTTGCGTCGGCGGGGCAACCTGCGCACCGCGGCCGTTGCCGCCGATCCACACGTTTCCCTTGTAATCCACGGTGATTCCGTGATTGGAGACCGGCCAATCGTAACCCTGGCCAGGTCCGCCCCAGTGCCCGATGAGATTGCCCTCCTCGTCAAACTCCAGAACCGGCGGAGCCGCCATGCAACATTCTGAGGCCGGCGGATTCGCGGCGAGATAGTTTTCCATTCTTTCCAACGAGCCGCCCCGGTGAATGATCCAGATGTGATCCTGGGCGTCGACGGACACGCCGATGGTCATGCCCAGCAGCCAATGGTTTGGCAACGGCTTGGGCCACATGGGATCCACTTCAAAACGCGGCGCCTGTACTCCCGCGGCTTCCACGCCGGCTCTCCTCTCGAGCACGGTCGATCCCACACCCAGCGCGATGAGCAGTGCCAAAAAAGCAGCCCCGACATAGAGATTGCGTCTCATATTTCTCCTCCCGTTTCAGTCTCGAAACTATTCCCAACCGTACCAACGTGAGTGGAACCAATGCCGAGCGGGCCGCGTGGAGACGGCTGGCGCGCCGGAAATTTCAGCGGCCAATACTTCGCCACGCACCACACCAGACCCGCGAGAATCAGCATCACCATGAGAAAACGCATTGCGCTCGCCAGCACGGCCGCGGTAAGCACCGGCCCGGTGAAGCGGAACTGCCGCAGCCGCTCCCCGCGGTCGAGCATCCAGTGCCAGCCCGTGTGGGCAATCAGCGCCGAGAGGATGATGGTGCCGGTCCGCTCGGCCACCGCAAAACGGAAGAAAACGTGCAACATAGGAATCAGCAGCACCAGCACCAGCAATTGGCCGAGTTCTACGCCGATATTGAAGGAAAGCAGCGAGGTCAACAGGTGCGATCCGGCAAACTGCAGAGTCTGGCGCAGCGCGAAGGAAAAGCCGAAGCCGTGCACCAGGCCGAATCCGAACGTAATCATCCAGCGGCGCTGCACTCCGATTCCGCCGACGATATTCTCGAGGGCCATGTAAACGATGGACATCGCGATCAGCGTCTCGATCAGCGGCGGGAACCATAAAAAATCCGGCGCCAGGTTATAGGCGCTGGCGATCAGCGTGATCGAATGCGCCACGGTGAAAGAAGTCACCACCGGGATCAATTTGCGCAAGCTGCGGAACGGTATGACCAGGCAGAACAGGAACAGCAGGTGGTCGGTTCCGTCCAATATGTGAAAGAATCCCAGTTTGACGAAGCGCAGGGCCGCTTGGTGCCAGCGCGGATCCAGCCTGACCAGGCCCGGATCGCCGGCGAACTCGAACGCGCGGACCGCCCCATCGGGCGGCAAAAAACGCAGCACGGTGATCTCGTGCAAACCGAGCCGCGCCAGGCCGGGATGAATCGAAAACCGGGACCGGTCCGAATGAATCGGATACTCGAAGAGCACATCGAGCATGACCTGATTCCAATAGACCTGCACGTCATTCGTGAGACGCGGACCGGTAACGTGAGCGAATGCCTCATCGTAGGAAGCGAAGGATCTGTCCGATTCCAGCGAAACGCGCACCGCGGCGATGCGCGGACTAGGCAGCCGGGCATTGTCCTCATAGAGCTCCAGGGCATCGGCAATCCACACTGAGGCCGCCTCGCGCAACGACGCATCCACGCGCGCCAAATCCAGATCTCCGGCGCCGCGCGCGGGGAATTCCGTATCGCGCATGGCGTTGAGCGGCACCCGCAGCAGCAGGTCGAGTTGCTGCCCGGCCGGCTTCACAAACGCCTGCACCGTCACATCGCTCGGGATATCGTGAGCGACCCCTGCATGAGGCACGGCGAGAACCAGCGCAGCCAAGAAAAACGTGATGCAAAGATGGCGCGCGGCTCTCCACGGCGCTGCCGAAGAGGATTTGAACGCAGGAGGCTCCATGGGCTCCCTCCTTCGACGGATTTTGCCGCCGACTGTAACACAATTTGCTCCGAATGCTTACTCGGACTCGTCCGCACAACGCTTCCACCGCGAGTAGGGCATTGACAAAACACGTATGGCAATGGAATAGTCGCCTCCAATCGGAGGTCTTCTCCAATGAATGTCAAATTGGCGGCACGTTTTGCTTTGGCTGCTGCTCTTTTGCTGGTCGCCAGTGCGGCCTTCGCACACCATGGCGCGGCGGGCTATGACTCGAATAAACTAACAACCTTGAAGGGAACCGTAACCGACTTCCGCTTCCAGAATCCTCACGCGCAAATTTTCCTCGATGTGAAGGACTCGTCGGGGAAGGTCCAGAACTGGATTCTCGAAGCGGTGGGCATCGCCACGCTATCGAGAAGCGGCTGGACGAAGAGCATACTCAAACCGGGTGACGCGATCACGGTCACAGGTAATCCGTCCAAAAACGGATCGCCATCGATGCGTTTGACCAAGGTGGTTTTGGCCAGCGGCAAGGAGCTTGGACTCGAGCGCGGCGAGGATTATGCGGGACAATGAGCGCTCCCTCTGACAGAACTGCAATGCGCAATTGGTTGACGCCCTTCGCGCTGCTGGTAGCGATCGGTTTTCCCTGCGGCATGCGAGGTCAAAATGGCGCGCCGCGAGCGGCAAAAGCTCCGTCCGCGCCGAAGCCTGCCACGGCGGGCACGACGCCGGACCTTTCCGGCGTTTGGAGGCGTACGCGGCGCCCTCCCGACAACAAGCGCAAGTACACACTTTACGAGATCGCCTTAACCCTGACGAACGAGGAGCCGCCCATGACGCCGTGGGGACTCGAAAAGTTCAAAGCCGCCAGGCCTAATGTCGGACCCCATGCCGTCACTTTGGTCCAGACGAACGATCCGGTCGCCCAATGTTTCCCTCCGGGAGTGCCTAAAATTTACCTCGTGCGAGGCGCTCCGCTGGAGATTCTGCAAGCGCCCGGCCGAGTGATGATGTTCTTTGAGTACGATCACTTCGTGCGCGAAATCTTCACCGATGGACGGCAGCATACGGCGGATTTAAATCCGACGTGGATGGGGGAGTCGATCGGCAAGTGGGAGGGGAATACGCTCGTAGTCGATACCATCGGTTTCAATGAGAAGACCTGGCTCGATTACGCGGGACATCCGCACAGCGATGCGCTGCACCTGGTGGAGCGCATACAGCGCACGAGTCACGACACTTTAGTGAACGACATTACCATCGAGGATCCGAAGGCCTATACCAAGCCGTGGACTTCACACATGGTCTTTGATCTGAAGCCGGACTGGAAGATCGAGGAAACCATCTGCGAAGACAACGTCAATTTCTCGAATCTGCAAAAAATCTCCGAATCGAAAAAGTAGCCTAACCTATCAGCTAATCTTGTTTGTTTGGCTTAGGTGTCATCCCGAGGTCGTCCGCCGCGGCCTATGCACTTTGCGCCATTCTGTAGGCTGCTAACGCGCGCGGGCCTGTTCGAGTCGAGTCTGCGCCTTCAGCGACTGCAATTCTTTTTCGCTTCGCACTGTCATGCGCGCGACTTTCCTGGCCCTGGAATACGGAAGAATGACCTGAATCCCGCCGTCTTTCTCGAGCAAAGAAACGTAGCGCGTCTCGGCGCCGAGCGTGGGGAAGGGATATTCGACCCATTTGGAAGTCTTGGGATCGAATTTCACCACTTCGTCGGCGTTCATGAGATTGATCCACACATTGTGGTTGGAATCCACCTGCGCCTGATAAGGCTGCAGGGCGTCCGGCCTGGGAAGCGGAACCATGCTCACTTTCAAGCTGTGAGTATCGATCTTGGCGAGACTTCCTCCCCACCAATCGCACACCCAAACGACATGGCCGTTCTTGTCTGCTCCCATCCTGCGGGGCCCCTCGGCCCATGGCACTGCGGTATTCCAAGTGGATCCGGCGGCGGCATAGACTTTACGTTCTTCATCAGTGGCGAGATCCATCTGCCCTGGGGCTGGAGGGATCTTGATTTGGGTGACTTTGCCGGACTTGATGTCGGTCTTGCCGATGGTGTCCATATTCATTTGCGCCCACCAGGCATTCCCATCGCCATCGGCGGCCAGCCCGTAGGTGTTTCCGATCCCATCTGCGTTTTTGTATATCGGAGACTTGAACTCTGTGAACTGTTTTGTTTCTGGGTCGAACCGTACGGCTCCCGGGCCCGTGGTAGCCCAGATCTTTCCTTTGCCATCCACGTCAACGGTTCCGGCTGTCGTGGTGGGGCCGGTCATACCTTCGGGCACTGTAAACACCTCGATCTTTTCGGTGGCGGGATCGATTCTGGCCAACCGTCCCTGGCCCCCTTCCACACCAGCGCTCATATTGAACCAGAGGATTCCTTGCGGATCCCTGCTGAGGCCGTGACCATTGGCCGCCATACCCTGCAATCCGGGTATCTTGAACGTCTTGAGCGCGCCGGTCTTGGCATCCACTCTCCCCAAGCTGATGTCGTGATTGGAAACGTTATACGAAAACCAGATATTGCCGTTCAGATCGGCTTGCGCGTCGTGTATGCCGTGGGCGCCGCTCAAGCTTGACGGCGTGCCGAGCGACCAATCGCTTCCGTCGTTGGTGATGTATTCCGTTCCCGATTTTTCGTCTGGGGCGATGGGAACCTCGTACTCGGTGAAAACGGCCCGTGCAGCCTCTCCCGTCGGGCGCGGGCGCAGCTTGAAATTCATGGCGCTCGGCTCGGGCCCGCTAATCCGCGCGAGATAGGCGGCCAATTCTTTCTCGTGGAAGTCGATGACGGGCGCAGGCTCGCTCTTGTCCCCCAAATACCCACCGGCGACATTCACGCGCTTCATGAGATCGAGGATGGAGGTCCAGCCGGCGACGTCAAAACGCTCTTGAAGGATGTAGTTTGGTTGGTGACAGCCAGTGCAGCTATTTCGGAACACGCGCTTCAAGCGGCGATCGTCCGGAGTGCCGTCGGGCAGCGACGCCAGCAGTTGGTCGCCGGTCAATTGCCTTTGAAACTCCTTCAGCGGCTTTAGTGCAAAATCCTGATGCCGCGCGGCGGTCAAATTGACTTTTGCTCGGGCTGTCTCGAAGGTGTCCGCCTGGGCCCAAACTTCGTATTCTCCCGGCGCCATTGGCGAGAAATAGTAATCGCCTTGCCCGTCGGTGAATACAGTCGTGGTGATGGTCCGCCCTTCCGCTTTCGCGGACACCGTCACGCCGCTGATTTTTTCGCCCGAATCCGATTTGACGATTCCTGCGAGCAAGGCTCCATTCTCATCCGCTCCATAGGCCCATGCCGAAACAGAGATCGCCAACGCCATGGTCATAATTGCAAGAACGAGGATTCCAATGACACGCTCGGATGAAAAGCTTCGGGTCTTCCTCATCGCTCTGCTCCTTATGCTCTATCTAATCGACTGGACCTTCACCTTTGCTTTGCGGGCTGCGCGGCGCTGGTTTGGGCACAGTTTTCAGATACTCAACGATGGCATTGATTTCGGAGGCCTTTAGTCCGTATCGAAAGCCCGGCATCTTGCTCGATCCTTTCCCGATGAAATCCCGCATGGCCTCTTCTTTGCCGTTCACGATGTCCCGGTATAACGAAGGACCATACATCGGGTTCGTCAGAGTTGCCTGCGTATGGCAGACGCTGCAGTTTTGTTGGAAGAGGCGCCTCCCAAGGGTCACGGTGTCGTTGGGAGAAGCCGTTGTGCTATTGCCATTCTGAGCCGGCAGCGTAAGCGGAAACAGCAAAGCCAATAACAGCAGAACCATCGAGCCGTATTTCATGCCCGCCCCCCGCCGGATGGATGATCGCAGATGCGGCATCACCTACACCAGGACATCGTTGAGAGTTAGGCATAGCAGATTTCTTAGCGGACCGCAATGGGGAGCGATTGGCGGGTGATGGGCCACTTTCCGAGAATGCCGTTTATTCAGGACTCAGCATGCCTAGGCTCCTATTCTCCATGGAACCACAAAGCGTACGCCGCAAACGTAAATGCCTAACGGTTCGCAGCGACCTTATCTGGCAGTTCGCTGTCGGGTCTGCGCTCGTAAATACCGGCGTCCCACTCTCCCATGGGTGGCGGGGCCAACGGCCGGACGAAACGATAGTGGGTTCTCAAATAATCGCCCAGCGGGCGGTCGAAATCGGTGCCGAAATTGGGTGCTCCCATTTCCCAGAACGTCCGGTTCGACCAGATCAGATAGCGCACGGGCGCGCGCTCGATCTCGGCGATGAGTTCGTCGGTCATCTTCCCTGGCACAAGGAGACCCGGCACGAACATGAATACTCGTGTGGGGCAGTAGGTCCCGGAGAGAAAATACAAGCTCGTGTCTTCCGGGAGCGATAGAACCGCTTCTCCTCGTGCGGCCTTCTCCTTCATAAAGGCGATCGCCAGGCGATACCTTTCCGCCATCAGCTTCGATACTCGAATCGTTCCGCGTGAAGTCGTCAGAGGTACGAGATCTTTCCTTTTCGGAAACACGCCTATGTGAAGCACGACCGCGGTCAAACAGACCGAGCAAATCAGGAATTGGCGCTGGAGCACCACCTGAGACGAACGAGCGGATCGGGGCAAGAGTGAGGGAGCGAGAAGGAGAAAACCGAGAATCACCGGACCGTTATAGTAGATGGGATAGTCCGATACATTCATCCCCAGCAGGATGCGAAACGCCAGAAGAGCGGAAAAGGTAAGCAAAAGAGCGGCCGCAAGAGCCGTCTCCGTCCGCTGCTCCCAGAAGTACCAGCAAGCCGCGAGCGCCGCGATCACCACATACAAGACCATGTCCCGGGGAAGAAATATCGAACGGAACACGGTCTCCGCTTGCGGCCGCCACACGCCGATAACACACGCCACAGCCACAACGACGAGCGTCAGGGTGAAGATCGCACGTCGTTCCGATCGTGCGCGGCGCAGCACCATGCAGATTTCAGCGAAAACGGCGGCAACCAGGGCTGTACGAAGGGCTGCCTGCCCCAATGCCGGGCCATTGATGGCGAATCCCGTGGCCGCCAGCCACATTTTCCCGTAGGTCTTCATGTAGTACGTAGTCGGCCAGCTTATGATGTTCTCTTGGGTAATGAATTCCACTCCGCGTATGGAAATCATCCAAGCGGCCACTAATCCGCAGACGGTCGCTCCGGGCAAGATCGCCAAGAAGTCGCGGCCGATCCGCTTCCACGAATGCTGCTGGATGCAGCGTGCGGCAATCAGAACCAGCAAGGTTGCGTAGCAAGCCGCGCCAAATTCAAGTTTGTCCAGCAGCGCCAGAGCCGCGGTGCTGGCCGCCCCGAATGTCCACATCCACTTGTCAGAATGTGCCGCCAGGAGCGCGAAGAAAACAAATAAACAGGCGGCCAGACAGCCGTAAACCGCGGCAAAGCTGTAAGGCAGCGGGAAGCAAAAAATGTAGGGATTGAAGGCTTGGATGATAACGATCGCCGCCGTTGTCCAACCCGCCAGCCATGAGGATAATCGCATTCCAGCCGCGTACAGCAGCAACGCCGACGCTAAGGCCGAAAGCGACCCCGCCCAGTACAACACATTCAGATTTTCACCGAACAAGCGGAATAAGTAAGCGTTCAGGTATACCGATAAGGGCGTGTATTGCCACCAGATATCGCGGTATAGCATCTTGCCTTCAGAGAGAACCGCAGGTACATACATTTCGTGCCCGCCATCAATGGTAAGGTTCCCCCAAGTGGCCCACGTCGCGTACATCCGTGCGGCCCACAGGACGACAAGGATCACCAGCCCTGTGTAGGTTGTGCGGTTCCAAGATACGGGAGGACCAAGGCGCTCGAATAGCCGCGCCTGGAGTCGGCGGCACATAAGTAACGGTGCAACTGAGGGCGAACTCTGGACAGGATCTGTTGCTATAGCGCCGAGCAAGCCGATGCTCCCTTCCCTGATTGGATCAGGATCCCGAGCGTTGTAGCACCCGGCGGTTTGCGCCGAAGAAATCATTAAATCACGCCAGCAACAAGAGGGACTCACCGAAGCGCTCCGCTGTGTCCAGCAAGTGAAGTGATGCAGTGAGGACGCACCAGTCGGTTGGACAAAGGGCCGCCGGCGACGCAAAGATCGTGATGGGCGGTTCGGCAACCAGTTTTGGGCGCGTCAGGATAGACCTGAACAGGAAACCTGCCCTCACTCCGCGGGAACTGAAATGATCTCCCCGGCATCTATAATGCTACCCTCCCTCAGAAGATGTCTCGCGGCTTTGTCACCAAGGCGGCGCGAGCGGGCTAGCGAGACTTCCTACTGGAGGGAAACTCGACTGTGTCAATTGACCTCATTAAGCGCGTGCTCAGCACGATCTCTCGTCATGCCATGTTGCGGGCCGGCGATCGCGTGGGGGTCGGCGTCTCCGGCGGCTCGGATTCAGTGGCTCTGCTTCGGATGCTGCGCGAAGTAGGCCCGCAGCAAGGGATTCGCCTCGCCGTGCTGCACTTCAATCATGGCCTGCGGGGAGCGGATTCGGAAGGCGACGAAGAATTCGTCGCGGCATTGGCCGCTCACTTCGAGCTTCCATTCTTTTCAGCTCGGGAGGACGTTGCAGGCGTCGCTCGTGCCAGGCACTGGAACCTGGAAGATGCCGCGCGGCGCTTGCGTTACGCATTCTTTGCCGCTCGCGTGGCGGAAGGCCGCATCGACCGCGTGGCCGTGGCGCACACCGCCGACGATCAGGCCGAGACCGTCTTGGCGCGAGTTCTCCGAGGGACAGGGCCCGCTGGCCTTGCGGCAATTTATCCCGTGAACGGCCAGGTAGTCCGCCCGCTGCTCGAGGTTCGTCGCGCTGAGTTGCGCGAATGTTTGGGCAGTCTGGGCCAGACGTGGCGGGAAGACGCAAGCAATTACGATCGCTCACGATTGCGCTCGCGCCTGCGCCACGAAGTCCTGCCGATTCTGGAACGCGACATTCAGCCCGCCATCGTCAATCATCTCGGCCGATTGGCGACAATGTCGCGCGAAGACGAAGCCTTCTGGAGGGTCCTGACGCGCGCGCGTCTGGACTCCCTGCTCGAGCGACAAGGGCGCCGCTTTCGCATCCGTTCCGCCGACCTATTGAACCCAACTTCGAATGCCGGTCCGCCCCTCGGCATCGACCTGCCCGAGGAGGCGCGATTGGCGGTCACGCAGCG
>WNGQ01000958.1_pt1 | contig 38842 bp, 42 predicted proteins | sample 5407661 | NCBI WGS metagenome assembly WNGQ01 (sample SAMN13153382, study PRJNA577476) | soil metagenome | isolation source: 60 cm soil or saprolite under Garry oak tree replicate 2 | place: USA:California | collected 2016-06-15 | reverse complement strand
CATCTTCGGGCAGAACGATTCTGCGATGGGCACCTTCAAGAAATGCTTCTCATGGAAGGACTTGACCTCGTGCTTTCAGTGTCAGCCCAGATTGCAAGGGCTGGTGGATGCTGTGCGGGCGTGGCAACCGGCGCTGGTGTTCACTTTTGCACAGTCTTGCGAAACACATCTTGGTAGGTTACGAACGCCCTACGCCCCCATGATTCCCCAGGAGGATGAATTATGCGAATCAAGATGTTTGCCGCTCTCGCAACGACACTGCTGCTCGTGGCACTCGTTTTAAACGTGTCAGCCGCGCCAGCCGATGAGCATTCTGGGGCCTGGAAGATGAACCCTGCCAAGTCGAATTACAGCCCTGGGCCAGCACCGAAGAGTATTACCGTAAAGATTGCCTCTGACGCGGACAACATGAAGCTCACTTCGGACGGAATCGACGCCGCTGGAAAGCCGACCCACGTCGAATACACCGCAAAATTCGACGGCAAGGACTACCCTATTACCGGCATACCGAATGCGGATACAGTAGCGTTAGAACGGCTCGACGCAAGCACGATCCGGTCCACCACGAAGAAAGGCGACCAAGTTGTAATGACCGTGACTTCGGTGATCTCTAAAGATGGAAAAACGCGGACCGCGACATTCAAGGGAAAGAACGCCGAGGGGCTGGATGTAAATAACGTCGTCGTTTACGACAAACAGTAAATCCTGACCCAGAACTATTGCTGAATGCTCAACTCCCGATTGCGTCGGGCGGTCTCAATGGGTCGACGCAACACTAGGTCGAAGTCTACATGCAGGCGGCTCAACAGCTAAAGGTTGTTCGCGAGCATTGATTCAAACGGAACACCATCCTGGCTAGGTTTGATTGAGTATAGCCGGACGGATAGGCTGAACCTAAACCACCGCGTCACACCTCGACTCCACAACTTGGGTACTAGGCACCGGTTGTCCGGTTACAGATTAATCAGCAGTTGACACAGCGAAGGCGCGGGCGTAGCGTGAACGTTAGTTCGGGATTAATGCCGCCTATCCTTGGTCGCCTGAGAATCTTCGAGATGGGTGACATGCACGTCGTTTCAGCCCCACTCCACTCCTGATTCACATTTACGACAGGTAGTTCGCGTAGATTTTCTGCTGGTACGCCTACTATGGAAATCAAATTCAAATCGCAAGCTTATATCGCGTTGGAACACGCGACGGTACATCTTGAGCGAGTACAGCACATACTCGCGCGCCTGAGAAGGGGTGCAGCTGACAAACTACAGGAAGCACGTAGCACAAGTGAGAATGATTTGCGAAAGTTCCTAGCAAACTCTCTCGATGCAATCGTTTTCGCGAACGGAAGAATCGCTAAATTCAGATTGCCTCTTTTTATCGCGCTGAAAAAAGTGACCGTACATTTTCAAAGAGCGCAGAAAACGCTCACGAGGCTGGGAAGAAGTGTCATCGACAGACCCCGAAGACTACAGGAAGCACGTCGCACAAGTGAGAATGATTTGCGAAAGTTACTAGCAAACTCTCTCGATGCAATCGTTGTGACGGACGGTGACCACCGCCTTGTTTACGCGAATCCGAAAGCCTTAGATTTATTCGGCGTCTCGGAATTGAACATGAGGAAGTTCACCACCGACACCTTTCTTTCACATTGTCAAAATCTAGAACTTCGACGGAAATGGTTCGCCATAAGACGAGACGAGAGGTATGGTAAATGCAAGATTAGGCGATTAGACGGAAGCTTACGAGTCGCAGAGTATATTTTTGTTGCTAATTTTATCGCTCGTCAAGATTTATACAGCTTCCAGAACGTTGCTCCACCTGGGATTACTCAGTTAAGATTTAGCGCAAAAATGCCAAGCAGCCACACTGAGGACTCTAGGAAATCGATTTCTGCTGCAAACGTGACAAAACAAGTTAAGCCAAAACCGGGGCGGAGTTGAACGCCGCTGAGCTGGAGCGATTTCTATTTTCCTCGGCGACACAGACTTTCAATTCGAACCACTGCGCTGCCTCAAGGTAAATCAACTCCTGGTAAGTCGCGAAACCGTCCATTTGCCCGGACAGCTTTCGTGCCGGATTCCACTTCGACGATTGATGCCATAACGACGCCGAGTAGACTGTTCGTTTACGCAGGCAGGTTCTTCGCGATTCTTTCGGTGCGGTCTGCCTTTCCCCGCTCGAATATCAAGTATCGCCCTGCACGACATACCACTGGTCCTCACAAATTGCTTGGGAGTACAGTAGACGTACAGAAAGATTCATTCCAACGAACTGATCGAGCGTCAGCGCTGGTCGTGATCTCAGGAGCTTCTTAGCCGGTTTTTTCTGCTCCAATGAGGACTCCATACCCACTCTTGGTTGGCTCGTGCATTGCACAAATTTCTGTATTCCCGAAATCGTTTCAGGAAGCCCAACAACCCATTCGTCCCGCGTACCCGCCGCGTACCCGACTTCTGCGTTTTTAACGTTTCTGGCGTATTTGGCGTTGCATAGAATCAATAACTTACGCGTTTTCAATACTGGGACGGAGTTCGACTCCCACCCCGGGCACCATTTTTTCTTCGACTCGCGTTCTCAATCCCGTTACAGACACTTCGCTTGGCTACAAATCCACGGCACCAAGAATTTTCAGCACTTCATCCTGTGTAAACGGCATTGTTGGTCTGGAGAAGAATTTGGGTTTATCAATTCGGGCGCGGATTCGTGCTTGCGGACTTCACTGGAAGATTCATCCGGCGCAGTAGTTCCTGAAAGCGTGGCTCCGAACGAAGCTGGTCACAACCTGGTTGATACTGGATTGCGTACAAGCCCGTCGAGTGATCTTCGTACGCTTTCTCGAGCCAATCGAGCGCTCGCTCTTTATCGCCCAAATCAAGATACGCCTCAGCGAAATTCATAGCGGCCACGTATCGCTTCTTCGCTTTCGCCTGATAATAGGCCAGCGAAATGTGGGCGAGTTTCTTCCCCGGATCACCGGCGCTCGTAAGTTTTCCGGCCGCGTCTTCCAAGCGCTGTGCCAATTGCTCGTCGCCGTTCAAGCTCAAGTACCGTAGCCATTCTCGGAAGCTTTCCTCCGACGCGCCTTTGGCCCCCAATGCGGCCGCCAGAGTTACATGCGCGTTCGCGTAGCTGGGGTCAATCTCCGCGGCTCGGCGGCCCTCCCGAATCGCTGAGTCGTAATCCCGGAGACCCATGTGCATCCACGAAGCTCCGACAAGCTGCGTCGGAGAAAATGGGTCCAATCTTGTCGCCGTGTCGATTTCCCGGATTGCTTCATCCTTTCTTCCCATAAGAAGTAGGTAACTGGCGTAATTTAAATGCGCACGGGAAGAGTTGGGATCCAACTGAAGTGCGCGTCTGTATTCTCGTCCCTGCGCCTCCCAATTCCACTCATACTCGCCATAGATCATGCCCAAGACAAGGTGAGCGTCCGACAGGCCATCGTTCAGCGACAAGGCTTTCATCGCGGCCGCTTTCGCCTTTGGGATCACTTCTTTCGGAGGGTAACGATTGAACAAGGCCATTGCTTGATAGGCGAAGGAGAGTTCCGCATATGTCGGAGCGTAATTCGGATCTCGCTCGATGGATCGGCCAAGCAGTTCCGCCCCTTTGACCACGTCTTCCCCCGAGTGGCGTCGCACATAGCTACGGCCTTTCAAGTAATCGTCGTACGCATCTACCTTTAACGGATATACAACAGAAGATGCCTTCTGCACGGAGAAACTCGGTAAAGTCGAGGAAATCCCTTCCGCGATGTCGAAAGCAACTTCTCCTTCCAACTGCAAAGCATCCTTCAGCTCACGGTCATAGCTGTTTGCCCAAATGTGCCTATCGGTACTGCCCTGAATGAGCTGTGCTGTAATCCGCACTCGATCGCCGGAACGCTGTACCGTGCCCTCCACAATCCCATCCACGTTCAATTCCCGTGCTATTTCTGGTAATGATTTCTTGGATTGCTTGTATTGCATGGAAGACGTGCGGGAAATTACCTTCAGGGAACCAATTTGCGCCAGATCGGTTATCAGCGCGTCCGTCATTCCATCGGAAAAGTATTCCTGATTCGTTTCACTCGACAAGTTGGCCAAAGGCAGTACGGCAAGGGAATGAATCACAGGCGAACTCGCCGAAACCAGCCAGTGCTCTCGGACGCTTCCTATATCCAATCCAAAGACAAGCGCCACCAGTGCAACGAACAGAGCTGTGCCAAGAGCTACCCAGCGGTAAAGTGGCAGAGATCGGGCAGTGAGAAGGGCTCCGCGGGTCGAAGTTATTCTCGGAGTCAGACTTGCACCATTGGTTGTCGCTATCGTACCAATGAAGCGATAGCCGTGCCTCGCATGTGTCTCAATAAATCGGGGTTTTTCAGCCGAATCCCCAAGCGCGTCGCGCAATTTCTTGACGGCGTTGTTCAGTCCCTTTTCAAAGTCAACATATGTGTCGGCGGTCCAAATCTGGCGTTGCAGTTCTTCTCGGGAGACCAGTTCTCCATGATGCTCTAGCAGGATCTGCAGCAGGTGAAACGGCTGGTCTTGAAGCTTGAGTCGGATTCCGTGTTTGCGGAGTTCACAGGCGCGAAGGTCCACTTCAAACGAACCGAAGCGAACGGCCCCTCGGAATGAACCGGTTTCCCTCATTTTGGGGATGACCCTGCTGTTGGCCGCGCAGTATATCACACCCTGGCTGAACTTAAGCCGTTACTAAGACCCTGTCATGCCAAACGCTTTGCCGGATATGCACAAGAGGGAAAGAAAATATACGCAGACGGTTGACCCGTGATCCCGTTCCGTACCTACTGCCTGACGTCGGGGATAGGAGCTTTTCAGTCAAGAAACGGGCCATCGATGTCCTTTGCAGAGAGGCGTTCATGTGCTCGCAGCCGCAGTGGTGAGACCTGGCACACGAACAAAAGCATGCTCATTCATCCGGCCGTGACTGTTTCTGTGTCTTCGACATGAAGCCACAGGTGGGTTGCGACGGGGAGTACTATCGGCAGTCAAAACCGAGTCGCTGTCTGCACGAACTGCTTGCGTTGCCCGAGATCTTGTTCGCCAACTCGAATGAAGAGGTCCACCATGATCTCGAACAAACGTACTCTGCCTGTCGCAATCCCGTTTCTCGCGTTGATTGCCGCTAGCAACTCCGGCTGCGGCGGGGGATCTTCCGCCCCGCCCATCTCCGTTTCTGTTTCACCCATCTCCGTCACCGTCCAATCAGGCACCACCGCGCAGTTCACAGCAAGCGTCCTGAACGACACTGCGGGAAAAGGAGTCACCTGGACTGTCTCCTGCTCCGCCGCACCTTGCGGCAGCGTTTCGCCTACTTCCACCCTGAGCGGCATGTCTACCACCTACACTCCTCCTGTCTCACCTCCTGCAAGCAACCTGAACGTCACGATCACTGCGGCATCGGTCGCTGTTCAATCAGCCACTGCCTCCGCCACGATCTCCGTCGCAGCAATTTCAGTTGTCACGACGCCGACAACGGCTACGGTTCAGGTTGGCGGCACTGCGGATTTTTCTGCACAAGTTAACAACGACGGCGCCAACGCCGGAGTGACCTGGACCGTCACTTGTTCCGTCGCACCCTGCGGCAGCGTTTTGCCTACCTCCACCCAGAGTGGCATGCCTACCACCTACACAGCCCCCGCCGCGCCGCCCACAAGCAACTTGTCTATTACACTCACTGGTACTTCCATCACCGACATCACCAAGTCTGCTACCGTAACCGTCACCGTCCCCTCCGTCGGCATAACTGTGAATCCCCCGACAGCTACCGTAATGGCCGGCGGCACTAGCCAGCTCACTGCCACCTTGACAAGTAATTCGAGCAATAAGGGCGTTGCGTGGACGGTTTCCTGCTCACCCGGGCCCTGTGGCAGCGTTGCGCCTGCTTCTACTCCCAGCGGCGCTGCTACCACCTACACTGCTCCCGCTACTCCGCCGGCAAACGATTTGCAAGTTACCGTCACAGCGACTTCCGTCGCCAATTCACTCGCGACCGCTTCAGCAACTATTACGGTTCCTGCCATCACAGTGACCATTAGCCCCGAATCTGCCACTGTAGAGGGCACCGGCACTCAGCAGCTGACGGCAACAGTTGCTAACGACCCGAGCAACGGCGGTGTCACTTGGACGGTATCCTGCTCCCCCTCGCCCTGCGGAAGCGTCTCGCCAACTTCCACCGCAAACGGTGCGGCCACGACGTACACCGCTCCCCCGCCGCCTCCGAGTGACCTGACCGTATCCGTAACCGCCACATCTTCGTCGGATGCGACGAAGTCATTCACGGCTACAATCACCGTTGCTGCGATCGCCGTATCGGCGGTTTCGCCGCCGAGCGGCATCATCCCTCTCAGTGTAATGGTGCAATTCACAGCCACCGTTAGCAACGATCCGAGTCATCAGGGCTTGAACTGGACTCTCACGCAAAATGGAACCGCTTGCTCGCCTGCATGCGGTACAGTGAGCCCTCCTGCCGCGGCAAGCGGCGCGTCCACGACTTATTCTTCGCCCGCCACTCTGCCAGCTAACACCACCGTTACGCTCAACGCCATTGCCGCCGCGGACACAACAAAGATCTCTACTGCCACGATCACGCTCACCAACGGCGTGATCGAGTTCATTCCTGCGAGCCTCAGCTTCACCTGTAAGATCAACAAGACTTGCCCGCCGCCGGCCAAATCAATCACGTTGACATACACCGGAACGGCGACGCTCACTATAAATAGCATCACAACCACAGGCGTTTTTTCGGAGACGAATGACTGCCCAGCGAGCGTGGCCGCCGCAGGTTCCTGCACCATCCTGGTAACGTTTAACCCTCCAGGTGTAGGCACGTTCAATGGAACCCTCGCGATTGCTGACAGCAGTCCCGACAGCCCACAGCAAATAGCCCTCTCAGGCAAGGCCACCACATTCCGCAGGATCCTCAGTGGGACTGAAGTGCTATCAGATTTGGCAAATACGACTTCTGCTGCAGTTCCGGCTCCCACGGGCCCAGCTGTTGTTGGAACTCGCGTCATAAATCTGGTTGATCCAACCCGCGAGGATCCCTATCTTGTTAACGGCACCCGCCGAGAGTTGGCTATCCGTACGTGGTATCCCGCGTCGCTAAATTCCAGCCACACCTGCAAGTCGGCCCAGTACGCTTCCACAGCCGTCTGGAACCACTTTGCTCAGTTGGTTGGAGTGAAGCCGTTTCCTGTTGCCACCAATAGCTGCCAGGACGCCGCCGTGGCACGGGGTCTCCATCCCGTGGTGCTATTCTCCCCGGGTTACACCGCCACCTTCACCGATTACACGTTCCTCATGGAAGATCTCGCCAGCCGCGGCTACGTCGTAGTCTCGGTCGCGCACACTTACGAAACAACCGCCGTCGAACTTTCTGGCGGACGTCTCGCTCAATCGCTGGTTGGCAGCCATCTGGGAGGCACAACACAGCGCAATGATCCGTCGCTCTCGTCCGCTGTTTACAATCGCTTGCTGGACCTCAAGTTCGTTCTCAACGAAATCAGCCGCATGAATTCAGAGCGCCACAATTCCTTCGCTGGCAGGTTGGACATGGCCAAGATTGTGGTCGCTGGTCACTCCTTGGGTGGTCTGACTGCTCTGTTGGCTTCGGAATTGGATCCGCGCGTCAAGGGCGCCATCCTTATGGATGGCTTCGTGCCCGACTCTTTGCCGAGCGGCACCAGAAAGCCCGTCCTCATCCTCGGTGCCGCCAAGCAGCAGTGGGATGTCACGGAGTGTCGCCTGTGGAACAACCTGCAAGGCCCCCGCCTCGCCGTCAATCTGCCGCAGACCGAGCACGTCGCTCTGTCCGATTGGATTTGGTTGACAAGAGATGCCGTGCAAACCGGCCCGATGGGCCCGGAGAAAACCATGTCCGCGATGCGCGATTACATCGCAGCGTTCCTCGATGCAAATGTGCGTGGCGAGTCGCCAGATCCTCTGCTGGCCGGTCCATCGCCCAGCTACCCCGACGCGAGTGTCACCACACAGCAGCAACCCCTGTGTAGTTCACCAGAAATCGTGCCACCTGACGCCCCGAAGTTGCACTAGGGCAAACTACCGACGAGTTGTGACCCAGGGCCGAAGTGGAAGCTCCGGCCCTTTACCCGACATCAAGTATGGTTCATGCTGGGAGGTCCTCAGCCGGTTTTCTGCCTTCATGAGGACTCCATACTCGCCCTTGGTTACGGTTGGATCAATGTAACGTTTTTGTTTTAAAGACAAGGGACCAGGCAGGACGACATGAAATTCTCAACTCAACGCCAACGAGCAATCACAGGAAACGATCTCGTGATAGGAATAGAGGCTGAAAACGATGAACTCATAGCGCGTGTCGTCTGCACGCTTGACGGGTTTGAGCTTGGCACGGATGAGCTAGACCCGCCTGGCGTTTCCTACGAAAGAGACTTTTCACGTGTCGGGAACGCAGGAGCGCATCTGAGGCACGAACTAAAGATAACTGTGACGGATCCAAACGGTAAGACAAAAATTGCCGTGCGAAGATGGGAAGATCCCGTCTGATTTCGACGGACGGAGCTTTTTATGCGATCCACCTATGCAGTCGGTCTGGGACAAAACTTAATTGGATGTCTGCTCGCACTAAGGTGGAGGAATGTTGATGCTCTTGCCTGCACTTGTTTTCGATTCTTGTCGTCGAACGCGAGATCGCCTATGAGGCGCAACACCGATCCACAGACCGTCTAGATTCTGGGGTTGTTGGCGGTGTTCGATTCCGACAAACGGTAAGGCCAGTCTGAACCAACGAGAAGTGGAATTCAGGCCTGAAACGCGATGTTTAACGACAAGTTAATTAACGATATAAAGAAATCGTGGAAGCCCGGTGCCCGTTTATTTCCGTCCCAGGTAGTAAACCCGTTGACGATTCCAACAGCCGCGCACGCAGCCTGAAACTGGTCTAGCGAACCGTATTTCGTGTATGAATGGGGCGGCGAAGGAATTTGAAATCGACTCGACGGCCATTTCGTTCGAAGATCTCGCCAAGACGACGCAAGAGCTGTATTTCCATCCGAGACCGAAGGTTGCCAGGTGAGGCATATACCCCCAAGAAAGTCCGGGGAATGTGCGTATCAGTGCCGTAGAAAGAGCCAATATAGCACGCAGGTAGGAGCGTACTTGCCCCGAGGCTTGCCATTCTGTATAATCCCCCAAATAAATTGGGGGATTATGCTATGCTGGGACCGCGTAAAGAAGCCGGGCGCCGGCTTCACGAAATAGCCCAATCGCAACAAGGATTCTTCACGACAAAGCAAGCCATCCGGGCGGGGTTCGCGGAGAAGACGCACTCCTACCACGTGAACGCCGGAAACTGGATTCGCGAGCACCGGGGAATCTACCGGCTCGCCGACTTTCCGACGGCCGAGCGTCCGGACCTGATGCTCTGGTATCTCTGGTCGCAGAACCGGCGGGAAGTTCCGGAAGGGACCTACAGTCACGACACGGCGCTCAGCCTACACGAACTTTCCGATCTCATGCCATCGAAACTGCACATGACGGTGCCGAAGGCGTTTCGCCGGACGAGCGAGATTCCGGAAATTCTCGTCCTGCACCGGGCGCACCTCGACCCGAGCGACGTCCAGGAAATACACGGCGTGCGCGTCACGCGTCCTCTGCGAACGATCGTCGATCTGCTGCGGTCGGGGCATGTGGACCGGAGCCAACTGAAGCAAGCGGTCGACGAAGCGATCCGGAGCGGCCTCATTGGGAAACGGGAAATCGATCGCATGCCTCATGACAACGTACAAACGTCACTCCGCGAACTTGTCGGGCAGAGGGCCTGATGGACGAAGCCAAGAGTTACAAAACGGCCGGCGCATTTCGCACGGCCCTCGAATCCCGCTTGCAGACGCGCGCGCGCGAGGAAGCGACTGACCTGCAGCGCCTGCGCCGGCAAGTGGCCTTCGACCGCTTCCTGGCGCGCATGTTTTCAAAAGGGCCGAAGGCCGCCTATCCATGGCTTCTGAAAGGCGGCTACGCGATGGAGTTGCGGATGCGCGCCGCACGAACGACCAAGGACATCGACTTGACGCTGCACGACGGCACGCGCCTTTCGAAGGATCCGGGAAAGCGGCGCGAGGAAGTCCGCGACATGCTGCAGGAAGCCGCCGCCACGCGCTTCGAGGATTATTTCGAGTTCCTGGTGGGCGAAGCCAGAGAGGACCTCGAGGGCGCTCCGGAAGGAGGCAGCCGGTATCCCGTCGCGGGGCAAATGGACGGGCGGGACTTCGCGCGGTTCCACGTGGATGTGGGCATTGGCGACGAGGTGCTCGAGCCGCTCGACATCGTGACCGGTCGGGACTGGCTCGACTTTGGCGGTGTGGCGCCGCCGTCGTTTCCTGTGATCTCGGCGGAGCAGCAATTCGCCGAAAAGCTCCACGTCTATTCACTGCCGCGCGGTGAGCGAGCGAACACGAGAACCAAGGACCTCGTCGACATGGTGCTGCTCATCCGCTCGGGAAAACTCGACAAGACGAAGACGGGTGCAGCAGTCCGCGCGACGTTCGCGAAACGCGGGACGCACGTGGTACCCGCAGAGCTCGATCCACCGTCCGCGGAGTGGGGAGGGGTGTTTGACGCCTTGGCGAAAGAGTGCGGTCTCGCGATAAAGATCGACGAAGGATTTGCGGTGGTGCGCGAATTCGCGCGAACGTTCGGGACGTAGCGGGTGGGAAAGCGAGGAAGAATAATGTCGGAAGCGGTCTTTAAGCACGTGAGGGTTACCGGGAAGAAATTCGAGCGCGCGTCCATCGTTCTCGACAACATGTGGTTTGAGAACTGTTCGTTCGTGAGTGTTGTTGGCCTAGGGAGAAGCGCAAGGGGCTATAGACGCAGGAGTGCGTCCATGATGCGCTCGATCTTCCGTCCATAGCGATTGAGATCAAGAACACGTCGCCGCTCGGGTCGAGACAGGCGCTCCTCGTAAAGAAGCATTTCGTCGTGATACCGTGGGCTGTCGAGATTTGCTCGCAGCAGTTCGCGCTGAAGGCCTTTGTCGCGCTGGGCCAGGATTTTGATACACGCGGCGCGGACACGATCATGCTCGTGCTGAAGGCAATCGTAGGCGCGAGCGATATTCCGGTGCTCACACACTCCTGTTTCGTTGGTTCCGGACGAAGACTCGAAGCTGCTTGAAATCGCCGGATTTCCAGTCGTTAAGGTCACCTTCCTCAATCGTGATGCGAGTGGCAATGCGCCAGCAAAATTCTGTCTTGTCCGCGAATCGAACGTGGATGTATAGGAGTCCTTCCTCGAATCTGTGTTCGACCCATTCCACGACCTTCCCCTGCAATCCACGATACTGGCGGCCCGGAACGAACTGCCGAGGCGCAGCGATCGTCGGCTTTTCCTTTCTCATGGACGGCGTCCTCCATTCTTCGGTGCTGCAAGAGGAGTGGAGTCCTGCGTCTGCGCTCTTGATTCTTTGGAGGGCTTGCGAGTCGTTCGATGCGTTGTCGACGCTGACTTCTTTCTCCGTCTGGCGCGCTCCTCGTCATAGCGGTCTTCGTCTGACATATCCCAATCGGGCAGGATAATGATTCGGGGATGGAGTCCTTTCCGCCTCCTTCTCTCTTCCGAATCGCGGACTTCGAGGTAGATGTCGTCGCGATCTTTGAGTTTCTCGTTGAAGTCGCGCTGAAATCTAATTGCACCAACGAAGATTCCACCTCCAATGACCTCTGTTAGGCGGTTTATGGGTTGTGTTGCTTCTGTGCGATCGTAAAATCAACAACTTGCTCCTCTTCAACGGCGCCATCGGTTCGACTCCCGCCCCGGGCACCAGTTTTGCTTATCGGCACTTCGTTTTTTACCAAGAACAATTTGAGCTGTGGAATCCAGTAGGCTGAGAGGCGTGAGCTGGCGCGAGCGCCGCGAGTTGTGGGGCTATGTACGCGCGGTGAAGAAATACGGAGGGAATTGTGGCGGAGAGTGAAAAGTTTGACCTGGTGATCATAGGTTGCGGACCGGCGGGAGAGAAGGCTGGCGCGCAGGCGGCGTACTTCGGCAAGCGCGTGGCGGTGGTCGAGCGAGCGGGAGTTCCGGGCGGAAGCTGCATCAACACGGGAACGGTTCCAAGCAAAACTTTGCGCGAATCCGCGCTGTATTTTTCCGGGCTCGGGCAGCGTGGACTCTACGGGATCGATTATTCGCTGAAGGAAAATTTGACGGTTCACGACTTCATGCACCACGAGAGGGAAGTGGTGGAGATGGAGCGGCGGCGCATCCTGAAAAATCTGGAGCTGCACAAGATTGAGTACGTGCAGGGACGGGCGGCGTTTGAAGACGGACACACGGTGGTGATAGCAAACGGAGCGGGTACGCGAAAGTTGCGTGGTGAAGTGATTTTGATTGCGACAGGATCGAAACCACATCGTCCCTCGGAAATTTCTTTCGATGATGTGCACACGTTCGATTCCGATACGTTTTTGCAGATGGAGCGAATTCCGAAATCGTTGGCGGTGATTGGCGGCGGCGTGATTGGGTGTGAGTATGGCTCGATTTTCATGGCGCTGGGGGTGAAGGTGACGTTGGTGGATGGGCGCGACAAGCTGCTGCCATTTCTGGATTCGGAGATTTCCGACCGGTTGCGCGACCGCCTGAAAGAATTGGGAATGGAATTCTGGTTCAACGAGCGTCCCGTGAAAGTGGAAAACTCGGCGAGCGGCGCCACGCTGCACATGAAGAGCGGGAAAAAACTGGAGACGGAGGCAGCGCTGTTCGCGGCAGGTCGGCGAGCGGCGGTGGACGGATTGGCGCTCGAAAAAGCGGGGCTCGCGTTGAACGATCGCGGATACATTCCGGTGGATGAAAATTACCGGACGAGCGTGACGAATATTTATGCCGCCGGCGACGTGATCGGATTTCCAGCGCTGGCGTCCACTTCGATGGAGCAGGGGCGCGTGGCGGTGTGCCATGCGTTCGGATTTCAGTACAAACAGCGAGTGGCGTCGATGCTGCCGATGGGGATTTACACGATTCCGGAAATTTCTTCGGCGGGCGAGACGGAAGATTCCTGCAAGGAAAAAAAGATCGGGTATTGCGTGGGTCGCGCGCGCTATGAAAACAACGCTCGCGGGCATATCACGGGAGATACCGCGGGATTGTTGAAGATCGTATTTTCTCCGGCGGACAAAAAGCTGCTGGGCGTGAGCATCATCGGAGAAAACGCGACGGAACTGATTCACATCGGGATGATGGCGCTGGACAACGGATTGACGATCAACGAATTCATCGAGCAGGTTTTCAATTACCCGACGTTGAGCGAGATGTACAAGTACGCAGCGTATGATGGGCTGGGGAATCTGGCGGGGCATAAGTTGAGGGAGGGATGAGGAAGTCCGCTTGACTCTAAACCCGCACGCTCGAAAACCGGGGGTGCGGCACCCGGCATTTCTCGCGTCAGTAAAAAATTAATTCGCCATCGTCTTTCGTGTTGAAGCATTACCAGACTCCAAGGTTGAGTTGGCGGTGGCGCACCCCTAGAATCTCAAAAACATTCTCTAATTGTCGGAGGCATCGTGTTTAAGAAACGAAGGGCGACGTCCGGCGCGAAGGTGTTGGCGACTCTGATTTTGGGGCTGTTGGTTTTTGCCGGAGCGGCGGTTGCCGAACCGCAAGCGGGACTTGTCCGGGCGCACGCTGCGTTTCACGAAGCGCTGCGGGATGCGGATGCTTCCGGGCTCGATGGGCTGCTTGACGAGCATTTCACGTGGACTCATACCGATGGTTTGGTGCAAAGCAAAGCCGACCTGCTCGCGAAAATTCGCGATGGCAAACTGCGCTACTCCGAGCTGAGCACCGATCAGGAGACTTTCAACGAATACGCCAAGGCGGCTGTTGTGACGGGCCATTCGGCACGGCGCTACGCCGAAGCGGCGAAGCCGTTCGAATTGCGTTACACACTTACTTTCGTGAAAGCGGGCCGCGAGTGGAAAGTCGCAGCGTATCACACCACGGTTTTTACGCCCGGCGCCGGGCAGCCGCTGCAGGTCCGCCTCGGCTACCCACGTGACGCCAAGTTGCTGATCCTCAACGCCGATGACCTTGCGGTTTCTCATTCGGAAGACGTGGCGAGTTTTGCCGCACTCGATCAAAAGCTGATTACTTCGGCGACGGTCATGGTGCCCTGCCCGTGGTTCACAGAAGTCGCTGCGTATGCGAAGGCGCATCCAGATGCTGATGTTGGTCTACACCTGACTTTTACATCGGAATGGCAAGGTTACCGCTGGGGACCGACTGCCACTCGCGCGCTGGTACGGAGCCTGGTTGGGCCGGATGGTTATTTCTACGCCAGCACCAAGGAGTTTGCAGAACACGCCGAGCTGGACGAAGTGGAAATGGAGATTCGCGCGCAGATTGAGCGAGCCAAGGCGATGGGACTTGAGCCTTCGCATCTCGATTCCCACATGCACGCACTCTATCGGACGCCTGAGCTGTTTGGGGTTTTTCTGAAAGTTGCGCATGAATATAAGCTGCCCATTCGCATGGCGCGCAACGACCAGCCTTTTCAGTCGGTGCTTTCGCTGATGGCGCCCGGCGATCCGGTTCCCGATGCAATTTATTCGCCCGGGGCTGACGTTCCCGCCTCGGGCTGGAACGACTACTACGTGAACTTGATCAAGAACCTGCAACCGGGCGTGACCGAAGTGTTTGTACACCTGGCGCATGATGACGTCGAATCGCGAGCCATCATGGGCGATCATCCGGATTGGGGAGCTGCCTGGCGTCAGCGGGAATTCGCGGCTGTGTCGAGTCCGGAGGTTCGCAAGGCTCTTGAAGACAACCACGTCATCCTCATCGGCTGGCGCGAAGTCAAAAAGCTTTTATGAGGCAGTAAGAAACAAACTTAGGGCGTGGTGGATTTTAGTTTTTTGAGTTGGGAGATGGCGTTGGAGTTGTCGGGATTGAGAACGAGGGATTTTTCATAGAACTCGATGGCGAGAGGTTTGTCGCCGGAGTCCATGTAGGCTTCGGCGAGACTGTCGTAGGTGTTGGCGGACTGCGGATGGAGATCGGTGTTTAGTTTGAAGATGCGGATGGCATCGGCGAAACGTTTTTTGCCGAGAAAGCGGTAGCCGAGGGAGTTGACGGAATCTTCGGAGATGGAGCCGCTTTTGAGAGCGGCGTCGAATTGCTGAATGGCGGCCTCGACTCCCTGATCGCGTGCGGTCTTAGCGAAGCGCATGGATTCGGAGTTGTAAGCGTCGTACTTGACCCACGAAAAGACCAGGGGCTCGCTGCCGGTTGCCTCGTGAACAATGGCGGGCGCGATGGCTAGGCCGTTTTGGCTGTTGGTAAACATGACCATTCCTGATTTGTGAGCAGGATCGGCGATGACGAAACATTTAAACGCGCCATTGTCTCCCCAGTGCCAGAGCGTTTCGGAATGGCGGTTGCGAACGATGCCCCAACCCAATCCCCAGAAAATATTTTTGGAGAGCTGTTTTGGAGTGCGGTCGGTACAGTTTGTGCATTCGGGGTCGACAGCGATTTGCGGAGTTTCCATTTCGCGAAGGCTGGAGGGCTTCAGCCCAACACGATTCAGAATGGCCGCGACAAATAGGGCATAGTCATGCGCCGTCGTGTTGAGCGTAGACGCCGCGCCCGCGTCTTTTGGTTTCCACAAGTCCTGCGGCATGGCGTCGCCATCGTGGCCTGTAGCAGTGCGCTCATCGAAGTCCGCGCGCCAAACGTAGCTGCTGCTGGCCATGCGGAGAGGGGTGAACACGAGTTGCGTCATGACGTCGTTCAGCGGTTTGCCTTCAATTTGCTCGACGACGTGCTGCAGGTAAATAAAACCTTCACCGGAGTAGCTGAAGCGCTCGCCGGGAGTGAAGTAGATGGCGAGGGGATTGCCCTCACCGCGCCAGTTGCGGAATCCGGTACGGTGGCTGAGCACGATGCGGGCGGTGATTTTCGCGAGGCGATCGTCGCCTTCGATGTAGGGTTTGGGGAGATAGCTGGACAGAGGAACGTCGAGGCCAAGTTTGCCCTGATCGATGAGTTTGAGGACAGCGTAAGCGAAGACGGGCTTGCTGAGAGAAGCGGCTTCGAAGACGGTGTCGTCGGTGACGGGTTCTTTGGTTTTTGTGTTTTTGACGCCGAAATTGCGGAGCCAAGCTGTGTGTCCATTGCGAAGGACGGCGATGGAGAGGCCTGGGATGTCTGCTTGGCTCATGAGATCGGGGATATCTTTTTCGAGTTGAACGATGGCGGGATCGGGTGAGGAGGTTTTGGCGTGACGAGCGACCGATACGCCTTGAGCGCCGAGAGATGGGCAAAGAATCAGGAGACCAGCAGCAAACAGCAGTAAACGGAAGAGACGGGAAAGATTCATGGGAGGCTCCTGGAAGTGCCTCGGCAAGCCGTGAAGATAAACCCGCGAGGTATTTCGAGACACTGGAAAGGTACGCAAGCGCCGGGAAAATGGTTCCGCGGCAGGCGTACTGTGACGAAATGGGAGGCGGCCAGCACTTTTAGCAAGATTGACGTTGCGTTTACAAAATAGATAGACGTATGAAATGGAATGCGGTTTAAAATGGAATTGCCGCAAGGAAATTCCGCTCGTCCGCCAGAAGTAGCAAGAGTCCAGCCAGGAAAATTGAAAGCGAAGATGAGAAAACGGAGGCGGCAACCATGAGACTCAAAAAGAGCGAGCTGTTCTTATTGGGGATGCTGGTAGTAGTGTCAACGGGGTGCAACAAAGCAGATACGCAAAAGATGCAGCAGGACGCGAAAGCGACGGGAGAAGCCGCGCAGAAGACGGCTGCGGACGCCGCGGATGCCACGAAAAAAGCCGTGAACGACGCGACGGATAAGACCAAGGCTGCGACCTCGGACGCCGTCGATGCTACGAAGCAGAAGTACGACGAAGCCGCCGCTAAAACGAAACAGGCAACGAGCGATGCCGTGGATCAGACGAAGAAGGCGGCGAAGAAGGCCGCGGATAAGGCGAAGCAGGCGGCGAAGGATGCTGCGAACAAAGTGAATCAGTAGCGAGAGTAGTGCGTCGGGCAACTGAACCAGTGCCCGGCGAAGTGCGCGATAAATTCTGGCCGGCCCCTACGACCGCGAAGAGACGAGCTGCAGAGTGAACCTAGTTCTGTACTGCATAATGTGCTGGCTGGCGTGGATTGGAAATTTCCTCCCGCAGCAGGACGATGGCTCGCGGGGATATTTGGGATTTGACCGGAATGATTATCCGGGTGATGCAGCGATGGCGGATTTGCGGAAGGAATTTGCGTTTACAGGATATTGGTTGACACCAGCGCCTGGTGGGAAGACGAATTCATGGTCGGGAAAGCGGAAAGTGCTGGAAGCGCAGGGGTATGGGTTCGTGCTGCTGTCGCGGGGAAGAGCAGGGAAAGAGATTCGAAACGCGAAAGGCGCGCAACAGAACGGAGTTGCGGATGCGCGTGAGGCGGCGCGCAGCGCGAAGGCCGAAGGATTTGCGAGTGGCGCGATCATTTTTCTGGATATTGAGGATGGAGGGCGGCTGGCAGCGCCGTATCACGCTTATTTGCGTGCGTGGGCAGATGAACTGGTGAAACTCGGATATCGACCAGGCGCGTACTGCTCCGGGATAGTGGTGGATGAAGGTAGCGGCGTGACGATTGTGACGGCAGAGGACATTCGAACGAACGAAGCGACGAGGAAGTTTGCGTATTGGGTATTCAACGATGCGTGTCCCCCATCGCCCGGGTGTGTGACCGTTGCGAAGGTGCCGTTGCCGTCGTCGAGTGGAGTGAAGGATGCGATGGTGTGGCAGTTCACACGATCGCCGAGAAAAAAAGAAACGGCAGTGCGGTGTGGTGGTTATGCGGCGGACGAGAATTGTTATGCGGCGGTCGATGCCGCAAAGAAATGGCACCTCGATTTGAATGTGGCGGCGAGTTCCAATCCTTCCCTTAGGCAATAAATTCCAGCGTGACAGCGGACATTCGCTTCGCATCCTTTCCAGATGGATGCAGTTGAGTCCAAATGCATGCAGTTGAGGGAGCCAAACCGAAGAACAAGGAGGCAAAATGCCATTGGTACGCATTTCACTTCGTGAGGGGACGACACCGGAATATCGGAGAGCGATCGCCGATGGAGTGCATCAGGCGATGATTGATGCGATTGCGATTCCGCAGAAGGACCGATTCCAGGTGGTTTCGGAATACAAGAGTGGGGATTTGATCTACGACGCAGACTATCTGGAGGTGAAGCGGTCGCTCAAGATGGTGTTCGTGCAGATCACGCTAAGTACTGGAAGGAAGCCGGGACAGAAGCGGGCACTATTCAGGCGGATGGCAGAATTATTGGCAAAGTCGCCTGGGCTGCGGCCGGAGGACCTGCTTGTGAATTTAGTCGAGGTGAGTTGGGAGAATTGGTCGTTTGGGAATGGCGAAGCGCAATATCAGAAAGATTAGACGGCAAACGGTTGCGAGGGCGACATATGAGCCGCCCTCCTTGCACGAATCCTTTGCAAGTTCGTGTACGGGCGAGATCAGATCTGGCCCAGGCCGCCGTCGACGTTGATTTCGACGCCGGTGATGTAGGAAGCGTCGTTGGATGCGAGGAAGGCCACTGTGCCAGCGACTTCTTCGGGTGTGCCGACGCGTTTCATCGGAACGTGCGCCACAAAATTCTGCACCATGGCGTCAGCGGTTTCCTTGGGCAGACCGAGGCGTCCGAAGATCGGAGTTTCGATCGGGCCTGGCGCGACGGAATTAACACGAATGTTGCGGGTGATCAGTTCCGCGGCGAGTGTGCGGGAGAACGATCGCAGCGCAGCTTTCGTTGCGGAATAGACGGAAGTCAAGGCGTTGCCTTTGATTCCCGCGACGCTGGTATTCAGAATGATGGAGCCGCCATCGTTGAAGTACGGAAGAGCCTTCTGAATCGTGTAGTAGGCGCCTTTGGTATTGATATCGAAGATTTCGTCGTAATGGGCTTCGTCGGCGTTTTCGAGCGGCTGGAATTTTGCGACACCCGCGTTAACGAAAAGGATGTCGATTTTGCCGAATTTTTGCGCAATTGCGGAATAGAAGCGGTCAAGGTCGGCAAGCTTTGCGACATCGCCCTTAACGGCAAGGATTCCGTTGCCGACGTACTTGACGGCTTCGTCGAGAGTTTTCTGGCTACGGCCGGAAATCGCGACCTTTGCGCCTTCGTCGGAAAAGCGTTTGGCGGTGGCGAGTCCGATGCCGCTGTTGCCTCCGGTGATGACCGCGACCTTACCTTCAAAACGTTTCATAAAATCCTCCACTAGAGTTGCACCAGTGCGGCGTTCGTGAAGCTGGCCGAAGGATCGTCCGCCGGTGACTTCGATACTTAGATGAACATCTAAGCATTCGGTTGCATAGATTGCGATGCCTGGCGGGACAGGCCGGAAAAAGGGAACAACGTCCGTGGATGCGACCGGGTAATTCCGATACACTGGGCATGGATGATGAATACCAAGCGAATTGAGAAGATTTCAAAAGCACTGGCGGACGAGACACGTTTGCGGATCTTTGAGGCAATCGCCGCCACAGACAACCTCACTTGTGGAGAGCTTGTAAACCTGAGAGGGGTTACGCCCGCGACGATTTCACATCACCTTAAGATTTTGACGGAGGCGGAGTTGATCGAGTGCTGCAAAGAAGGGCAGTTTGTGCATAGCCGGACAATTCCAGAGACCATTGCGGAATATTCAAAATCGTTGGCGCGCATTTCGAAAAGCGGCGGCGCGAGTCGAGGCAGAAAGAAATAGCCGCTTGACTTCACGGTTGTGTCGGACGTTGAGCTGTTTAGAGCGAATCGGTTCGCCGGGAATGGGTGCTCCAGATCCTTCGGCTTCGTGACCCGGCGTGCGGAAAACGCAGCAAAGAGAAGGGCCGGGCCACTTCGCTAGGATGACAAGTTTTACGAGTAGAGCTATTTCATATATTTGTCATACCAAGACACGATGCGGTTTAGCCGGTCGATAAGGTGCTTTTCTTCGTGGAAGCCGTGGGGCTCGCGTGGATACACGACCAATTCGGTGTCGACCCCGTAACGCTTTAAGCCGCGATAGAGTTCCTGGCTTTGGCCGAGCGGATCGACTGTGTCGGCATCACCCTGCAGGATAAGCGTCGGAGTTTTGGCGCTTCTTACGTGGACAAATGGAGAGCTATTGAGAAAGCCTTCCGGCTTCTCGTAGGGAACGTTCCAAAACCATTCGTCGTAAGAAGGATGCTGTTCGGTGCCGTATTCGGAGATGAGATTAGCCATGCCCGCTCCGGAGACCGCTGCTTTGAAGCGAGTGGTTTGCGTGATCGCCCATTCGCTCATGTAGCCGCCATAGGACCAGCCGCCAATTGCGAGACGGTTTGAGTCAGCGATGCCTTTGGCGACGAGGTCGTCCACTCCCCAGATTATGTCTTTGAAATCGCCGCCGCCCCAGTCCGCGCGATTGCTTTCGATGAATTTCTCCCCATAGCCGATCGAGCCGCGAATATTTGGATAGAACACGGCGTAGCCTCGTGCGACGAGAAGTTGTCCCCAGGCTTCGACGGAAGATTCCCAGGCACCGGTCGGTCCACCGTGAATGAGAGCGATGAGCGGAAGTTTGGATTTGCCGTCGTAGCCGGAAGGCTTGAGGAGAGCGGCTTCGATTTCGAGACCGTCGAAAGATTTGTATTTGTAGACTTCGGGTTTGATTGTGCTGAATGCGTCGAAGAATTTATTGAACGAGGAAGATTTTTTTGGTTGCTGACCGGCCGTGCCGATCCAGATCTCTTGTGGTTCGGTCGAGGTTTCACCGACGAACGCGATAGTGCCGTTATCGGCGACGGCGAAGGATGACGGCATTGTTTCGGGAGTTGGGATGTCTTCGCGCTCGTTTGAGGAGGTATAGCGGATGAGCTTGCGAGTGAAGCCATCGGCAGCGAGCAGTATGAGACTTGCATCCCTGTTCCAGCGGTAGCTAAAAACAGTGCGGTCAAGGCTTGCGGACGTCAAATTTTTTGCAGCAGGCATGTTAACGGGGAGAAGCCAGAGGTCGTGCGGAGCAGGACCATCTTCGCGCGACCCGATGAAGCTGATGGTGCGGCCGGAAGGAGCGATGGCTAGTTCGCCGAACGGGCCGCGCGGAGTGAGAAGCAGTTTCATTGCGGCCTTCGCATCATTCACCGAGGTTTGCACAAGAAAGATGCGCTCAGTATTGCGGTCGGATTCGGGATGGTCTGTGGCGATGACGGCAAGAGAGTTGCCGTCTGGGAACCAGGCCAAATCGGAAAGTGAAAAATTTGCGGGAGTGAGCGCGCGTTCGGACTTGTCAGCGACGTTGATCAGCCAGAGGCGCGCGTGCTTGTCCTCTTTGTCTACGATGCGTGCGTCGTCCTTGTCCTTTTCTTTTTTCTCTTCGGCTTCTGTTTTGGAGTCGGGAGCAAGAAAAGCGATCTGTTTGCCGTCGCGGGACCAGGCGAATCTGCTGATGTTGCGCTTGCCTTTCGTCAGAGGCGCGGATTCGCCGCCATTCATGGAAAGAAGATAAATCTGCTGATTCGCGTCGCGGTTTGAAAGGAAGGCGAGAGATTTACCGTCGGGCGACCACTTGGGAGAGGATTCAGATTTTTCGGAATACGTGAGCTGGCGAAATATGCCGCTAGAGATTTCGAAGAGCCAGATGTGAGCGGGGTGCTGGTCAGCTTTGGGAGGTTCGCTGACGACAAAGGCGAAACGCGAGCCGTCGGGTGAGAATTCCAGATCAGAAAGGCGATGCAAGCTGATGAGAGCTTCCGGGGTGAGCGGCTTGCGCGACGCGGGAGCGGCATCCTGTTGAGCGAAATTCGCGGAGGAAAGAGGAAAAAGAAACACGATCGCAGCGATCAAGTCAATTTTTCGCATGAGAGTCCTCCGAGGTGAGAACACAGGACTGTAACCGCGGAAGGGAACAGCGTCAATGCAGGCGGAATTAAGCGGTGAGTAAGTTGCTGCCAATGAGCCGGCTTCGTGAGAGCGACTGCGAAAGACCTGACGGGGCCCCGCAGTCGCTCTCTCCGAAGTATGCTTCAATTTGCCAGATGGATTTGAAAGTTGTTGCGACTAGTCGTGATGGTCGCGATAGCGATCATGGTCGCGGCGATCACGATCGTGATCCCAATCGTGCCGGTGTTCGAATCGTCCGTGGTCGCCTTCCCAATAGCCGTTATAAAACCGTCTGCCTTCGTGGCGGGGACCAATCCAACGTGCGCCTGCATACGGCGGACGGGTCCAGTATCCCGCATGCCACCTATAGTGTCGGCCTACGGGATACCAATAGCCGTCAACCCACACAAATTCCGGCCCCGGACGTGGGGGAAGAACACGAACAACGCGTGGCGGTGGTGGTGGACCAATTGTGATACCGACAGATACCTGGCCGCAAGCGACATGCGTGCAACTGAGTAGGACCGCAAAAAGCAATCCGGCTCGGATTAGATTCTTCATGTGCGACGATCTCCTCTCCTAGCGTAATCAACCCCTAAATCGGAGCAATAGTTGCGTATTTCATCTCTTAGCCAGAGGTTCGGAAATACCCGCTTCGTTACTTCGAATTATCGATGGGACCCTCTGCGGAGACCAATAGAGCGAAGGCTGTACACGCCGAAACGGCAATTTGCCAGCGGAAAGCGAATGTGGCGATGACGGATTGCTGCGGCTGTTGGTGCTCGGCTACAATCTGAGGTTTGTTTTCCCTTAAAAAGGGCTGACGGGTGGTCATGCACGAACTTCGATTGCACAACACGCTGAGCGGGAAGACGGAATCGTTCGTACCGCTGCGCGCGGGCGAAGTTAAAATGTACACGTGTGGGCCGACGGTGTACGACTACGCGCACATCGGGAATTTCCGGACGTTCGTGTTTCAGGACATTTTGCGGCGGTATCTGAAGCAGCGCGGGCTAAAGCTGACGCATGCAATGAATCTGACGGACGTGGATGACCGGATCATTGCGAACGCGGCCGCGGCGGGATTGGGAATTCGAGAGTACACAGAAAAGTTCGCGCAGGAATTTTTCGCGGATTGCAAAGCATTAAGTGTGGAAACGCCGGAGTACCGGATCCGTGCGACGGATCACATTCCGGACATGGTGCAGCTGATCGAGCGGCTGCAAAAGAAAACATTCACCTACGAAAGCGACGGATCGATTTATTACCGGATCGCGAAGTTTCCGGAGTATGGGAAGCTTTCGAAGATTGATTTGACCGGGATTCAAGCGGGCGCGCGAGTCGACAACGACCGCTACGAAAAAGAAAACGCGCGCGACTTCGCGTTGTGGAAGGCGCCAAAGCCGGGCGAACATTTCTGGGAGACAGAAATTGGCAAAGGGCGGCCCGGTTGGCATATCGAATGTTCGGCGATGGCGATGAAGTATTTGGGTGAAACGCTGGATATTCACACTGGTGGAATCGACCTGGCATTTCCCCACCATGAAAATGAAATTGCGCAGAGTGAAGGGGCCACGGGCAAACCGTTCGTGCGGTACTGGCTACATGCCGAACACTTGCTGGTGGAAGGCGAGAAGATGTCCAAGTCGCTGGGAAATTTTTTTACGATGCGCGACTTGTACGGGAAGGGCTACAAGCCGTCGGCGATGAGATACGCGCTGGCCAGCGTGCCTTACCGTCGGCAATTGAACTTTACATTTGACGGATTGAAACAGGCGACGAGTTCGGTCGAAAGGATCCGGAATTTTTCGGACCGGCTGCGACAAGGGAAATTCCCCGCTAGATCGACGTCCGGAATGAAGGAACGCGCCGCGAGGGCACTGAATGACTTTGACGCGGGCCTAGCGGATGATTTGAATACCGCGGTGGCGTTGGCGGCGACGTTTGATTTTGTACGGGAAGCGAACATCGCGATGGATACCGGTGGCTTCGGCCAGGAGGACGTAGCGGCGGCGCAGGAATTCCTGGCGGCGTTTGACCAGATCTTTGCGGTTGTCAAGGACAATGACGCGGAGAAATTGAAGGAATTGGGATTCGGCGCCGCGCAGGAAGAAGTGTCGGACGCATGGGTGGAGTCGAAAGTCGCGGAACGGCAAGCAGCAAGGCAGCGGCGCGACTTTGCCAAGAGCGACGAAATCCGCAAAGAATTAGCCGATCGTGGTATAATTATTGAAGATAGTAAGGACGGAAGCGTCCGCTGGAAGCGCAAATGACACTCACAAACGTCCACCGGCGACTTGATCAGGCTTCTCCCTCCGAACTGCGGCCAAACCTCTACGGCGTAGATTAAGTTCCCTACAAACAAAACAGGAAGCGCTGGGCGGTGTCCGTCCGCGCGCATGCAAGCCTGCTCATCTAGCGTACCCACACCAATGCACGCCGGCTTAAGGCCGGAGTCCACTAGAACACCTGAACGCGACTGGTCCGGTGACCTGCTATGCGAGAAAAAACGGAGAAAAAAATGATTACGGCTACTGAAATGAAAGTACCACGACTGGTGACAGCGCTGCCTGGACCGAAGGCGAAACAGGTTGTGGAGCGCGACGCGAAGTTTATGTCGCCCTCCTTCACCCGCGATTATCCGCTGGTGGCGAAAAGCGGACGCGGCGCGATGGTCGAAGACGTCGATGGAAACGTGTTTCTGGATTTCGCGGCGGGAATTGCAGTCTGCTCGACGGGGCATTGTCACCCAAAGGTTGTGGCTGCGATTCAGAAGCAGGCCGCAGAACTGATTCACATGTCCGGAACGGATTTTTACTACGAGAGTCTGCCGCTGTTGGCGGAGCGACTTGTAAAAACGGTGCCGGGGAATGAAGACAAGAAAGTGTTCTTCACCAACTCCGGTACCGAGGCGATTGAAGGCGCAGTGAAGCTGGCTCGCTACGCAACAAAGCGCGACAAGATGATCGCGTTCTACGGCTGTTTTCACGGACGCACGATGGGATCGCTGTCGCTGACCGCCTCGAAGTCCACACAGCGAAAAGGATTTGGCTCCTTGCTTGGCGGCGTGGAGCACATTCCCTATCCCTACGCCTATCGTTGTGCGCTCGGACATGAGCCGGAAACTTGCGGGGAGGAGATTCTGGAGACGCTGGAAAACCAGATCTTCAAGCGCCTGTTTGATCCGACGGAAGTTGCGGGCATCATCATCGAGCCGATTCAAGGCGAAGGCGGCTATGTTCCTGCGCCGAAGTTCTTTCTGCAAGAGCTGCAACGCATTTGCCGTCAGCACGGAATCATGCTGATCACGGATGAAGTGCAATCCGGCATGGGACGGACGGGCAAATGGTGGGCGTTCGAACACGCGGGAATCGAACCGGACATCATCACGAGCGCGAAAGGAATCGCGAGCGGGATGCCGTTGGGCGCGATTATTGCGCGGTCGAGTGTGATGGACTGGAAGCCTGGTTCGCATGGAACTACGTTTGGCGGGAATCCAGTTTGCCTCGCTGCTTCGCTTGCAACGATGGACTTGATTGAAGGCGGTTTGATGGAGAACGCGCAGAAAATGGGAAAGTACATTTTCGAGCGCACCGCGGATTGGACGAACAAGTTCAAGATCGTCGGCGACGTTCGCGGCAAAGGCCTGATGGTTGGCGTTGAGTTTGTGCGCGATCAGCGAACAAAAGAACGCGCTGCGGACCTGCGTAACGCGATTGTCGATCGTGCGTTTCACAAGGGACTGCTCGTGCTTGGCGCGGGCGAAAATTCGCTGCGGCTCTCGCCGCCGCTCCTGATTGACCAAGAGCAGGCGGACTTTGCCGTGCGGACTCTGGAAGAGTGCATTCGGGAGGCCGAAAAGAAGGTGTAACGCAGAGGAGTAGAGTTCACAAAGAAAAGCGGCACATTTACGAAAACCCGCGGCGGTCCCAGTCCAAGATGGCAGCCGCGGGATTTTTGTTGCAGTGCGGCCCCTCACGAGCTTCCTAAAGGCACTCATTTGCCGGAGAAAGATTTGAGGATCTTACAAGCCGCGATCGAAGCGCGAGCAACACTTCTCATCACCGGGGATAATCGCCACTTTGGGCCATACTTCGGAAATAGAATTGAAGGTATCCTCGTCGCATCGCCTGCGGATTATCTGAAGAGCCGCCGAACTCGACGAGAAAAACAATGATCGCCGCACAGTAAGCTAACTCCACAGCACAGTTTTTGTTTATACTCGCGGGTTAGATACGAGTGTCGGGCTGTGGCCTGCCAGGATTCTACTAGAAAGCGGAATAGCGATTTCTTCACGGCTGATTTTTGCAACGGTAAAATGACGGGCGCAGCGTGGGCTGAGCGGCGAAGAGGAATTGTCCAGCGATCAGAAAAGAACAGCGAGGACACGTGGCGTGCGTGGTGAGACATTCGCGTATTGGTATTTGCGGCGAAACGGATACGTATTTGTGGCGCGGAACTATATGCCGCGTGGTGCCAAGAGCGAAATTGATCTGGTCGGATACAATGGCGAAACGCTGGCATTCATCGAGGAGCCTACACGAACGGCGCGTCAGGATCAGGCAGCGCTGCCGGAATTGAGCGTCAGCGCGGAAAAACAGCATCTCGTAGGGACGTGCGGAACGCGGTAAGATAGCCATTCGTGGCGCCCGCCGCGAAACCTTTAGTAAACCCTTTTAGGAGGCGGAATTGCCGGAGTTACGGAAGGACCCGATTACTGGCCGTTGGGTAATTATTTCGACTGACCGCGGAAAGCGGCCGATGGATTTCTTGCGCGAGAGCGTGATTCCCAAAGATCCGAAGAATTGTCCATTTTGTCCGGGGAACGAAGCAAAAACCCCGAATGAAGTTCTGGTTTACGGGCGAAATGGCGGAAGCCCAAATAGCGCAGGCTGGTCGATTCGCGTGGTACCGAACAAATTTCCTGCGCTGGGAATCGAAGGCGACCTGGACAAGGAAGGCGAAGGACTGTTCGACAAGATGAACGGGATCGGCGCGCATGAAGTGATTATCGAATCGCCGGACCACTCTTCTACGCTCGCGACGTTGTCTGAACGTTCGCTGGAAGACGTTCTGTGGTCCTATCGCGACCGCATGTTGGATTTGAAGAACGACAAGCGCTTTCGGTATGTATTGATCTTCAAGAATCATGGAGAAGCGGCGGGCGCGACGGTGGAGCATACGCATTCGCAATTGATCGCTCTTCCCATCGTTCCGCGCAGAGTGCGCGAAGAGGTGGATAACTGCTGGCATTACTACGACGAGAAAGAGCGCTGCATTTTTTGCGACATTATCCGGCAGGAGCGGGAAACAGGCGAGCGCGTAATCGGCGAGAACGATCATTTCATCACGCTGTCGCCGTATGCGTCGCGGTTTCCGTTTGAAATGTGGCTTCTGCCCAAAGTGCACGGATCGTCGTTTGAAAATAATCAGAGCTCGATGTACGCGAGCCTGGCGCGGATGCTGAAGGATACGATGATGCGCCTGGATGCCGTGTTGGACCGCCCGGCGTACAACTTCATGATCCATACTTCGCCGATCGGCGAAGAGATCAATGATCATTATCACTGGCACATGGAAATTATTCCGAAGCTAACCAAAGTGGCGGGATTCGAGTGGGGCACAGGTTTTTACATCAATCCCACACCGCCGGAAGAATCGGCACGGTTCCTTCGCGAGGCCAGAATCGGAACACTGGCGAAGAAATAGAACCAGGATTGGGCGATATCTTGCGGGCTGTAAGAGCGCGCAGGTTTTGGTTATACTTAAAAATTGGCGGCGCGGTACCCAAGTGGTAAGGGAGAGGTCTGCAAAACCTTTACGCGTGGGTTCGATTCCCACCCGCGCCTCCAGACCAATGTATTGCTCCGGCAAGCTGTAATCCTCAGAATTCAACCAGACACACGTCCTGGCAACAAATTCAAAAGGCCATGTAGCAAAAATATTCGTGGAGCATCTAAGTTTGGGTGTGAGACGCCCGCGTAACCAGCCCGAGGGTTCTGCCGCAACCTGAAGTGGTGTCGCTAGAAATGCGCCGCGATGCTTTCCAAATCATTTTGACGGAGACGTGCGATGGATTGGGAGTTTTTGCAGAAACAGCCGCCTTTGGGCCGGCTTCTGGCCACCTTTGTTTTCTTGACTTCCATTTGGTTCGCAGCCAACGCGATGGGCGCGGCCCAGGGCCAGCCGGCGCATCACGAGCACGCCGGACATGAAGGAATGAGCATGCCGATGGATGAGCCCATGGATGCAGCTGCTCAGGCGAAGCTGCAGGCGAAGATTCTTGCGGACAAAAAGGAAAGCGAATTCAACCACCACTTGGCCGGACTCCTTGTGGCGGTAGCAGGCGTGTTTATCTTGTTTCAATCCAACTTCGTGGCCCGGTGGCCGGCGGTGAAATTGGTTTGGCCGGCATGTTTTCTGCTGGCGGGAATTTTTGTATTCGCCTGGAGCGACACGGAACTGTGGCCCTTTGGACACCGTCAATGGCTTGAAGCACTGCAAAATAATCGCGAAGTGTTGCAGCACAAAATGTTCGCAGTGCTCCTCATAATTCTGGGGACGATTGAGTGGAAAAAGGCCCGCGGCGCGCTGAATGCGGCGTGGAGCTATTGGGTATTCCCGTCTGTGGCCGTGATCGGTTCGCTGCTTTTGATCTTCCACCACCATGAAGGAGGGATGGTTGGTGAACACCATATGGAGACGATGCAGCGAATCCAGGCACAACACATGAGTTATCTGATGTGCGGCTTGGGAATAGGGCTGGCGAACGGACTCAGTGAGTTGAGGCCTCGCGCCGCTGGAATTTTTCGCAAGATATGGCCAATGCTGATGATACTGCTAGGTGTTCTATTGATGCTCTACAGAGAATAGACATTTAAGTGTGCACGCACGCGATTTGTCCAGAAAGACGAACAGGGATGTTCCAGATTGACGGCGACGTCGATCACTTCAAAAAAGTGAATGATACTTACGGGCACGCGACCGGTGACGAAGTCCTGCGCGAAGTTGCCTATCGTTTGAACGACTCGATACGCAGTTATGACGCCGTCAGCCGCTACGGTGGTGAAGAATTTCTGATCGTGCTGAACGGTTGCCGGACTCAGTTAGGTGCCAAACGTGCCGAGAGCATTCGCCATGCTATCGAGGCGCGCCCGGTGGAAAGCGGGGCAGGAGCTGTGCCGGTTTCGATGAGTTCGGGCGTGGCAGGCACCGAAGACTGGCAGGAACTGAACGCTGAACAGTTGATCCATGAGGCCGATCTTGCGCTATATCGTGCGAAGCATCTAGGCAGAAACCGCTCGGTAATTGCGAGACCGTGCGGGCTTGAGGAAGTTCAAACGGTCAGCCGCGTGGAAGACCCAGTCCGTGCCACATAAGAAATCGCTTGTTCTGACTGCTTAAATCTTTGGCCGCGCCTGCTGCATCATCTGCCGCATCGCCACATTCGAGCCCGGTGCGCGCTTCTCTCGCCACGCTTCCAATCGCTTGCAAGCTTCTTCCAGGTTCAGAAAAACGGTCGGATTTTTGAACGCTGCGCGCCACGTCGGCACGATGCTTCGAATCCTGTCCCACACGACCCAGATTTCGCCGTTGCTTTCGAAGAAGAGCTCGTCGTTAATCAGGCCGCGGTTCACAATGCTGGCCACCATATCCCAATAACTGAGCACCATCCGGATATTGTTGTACTCATCGCTGCCCGGCGCATATTTTTCCATCATTTCGTCGGGCGATAGAGGATGGAAATGATCGAGGAACCAGCTGCGTGCCTGGCGCAACCTGGCCTCGCGGCGCATGTCGTAAAGTCTCAGCATCAGATTTACTTCTTCGTAAGTGATGGCGGACATGGGGGACCTCCTGAGCATTGAGCCTACTGCGACCTCCTGAGCATTGAGCCTACTGCGGGGACTTGGATTGCGTGTTTTCGCCGCCGAGCAGTTGCGGATTCGTAAGCTCGAATCGCAGCACGCTCGCAAGTGGAATGCCTTGCTTTTGAAACTCGATTTGAATCCTGCGACGCAATTCGCGTGTGACTTCATCCTGCCGCGTGGGAGCGGTTCGCACTTGCAGTCGCACGACCGTCGCATTCCGATCGTAGGATTGCACACCCAGCACGCGAGGGCCGTCGACAAGCGCCTGCGACCACGAAGCATCACTGCGCAGCTCCGCCGCCGCGGCTTCAAGCGCCACCATTGGCTTTTCCAGGAGGATTTCGGGAGCCAGCCCGATGTCCACGAACGATTGCGACCAGTCCCTGCTCAGGTTGGCGACCGTGCGAATGTCACCATTGGCGATCGTGACGAGCGCGCCTCGCGCATCGCGCAAGACTGTCCGGCGCAGCGTCAAATGTTCGACCCGGCCGACATCTTCTGAAATCTGCACGGTGTCCCCGGCCACATACTGGTCTTCCCATACGATGTAAAAACCCGCGATGACGTCACGGACCAGGTTTTGCGCGCCAAAGCCGATCGCCACGGCAGCGAGCGCCATCAGGGTTAGCGCCGGCATCGGGTTGATCCCGACTTGGTCGAGCGCGGTCAGAATTGCGACCACCCAAACTACTTTGCTGGCGGCGCCGTAAACGACACCCGCCAGCGTGCGGGTCTGCTGCTCGCGAGTCTGTTCGCTGCGCGACTGGCTCGCCGCCGGCTTCACCAGCAGGCTCGTCATCGTGCGCAGGAAGCGGTTGAGCAGCAACGCGACGATGAAGATACCCAATAAATGCAGGGCGATGGACAGTGTGGCTTCGTTCAGGAACGGTACGATGCTGGACATAGGCGATTCGACGGGGGAGTATAACATTGAGTCGGCAGGCATGCTCGGAACACGATGGAGTTCATTCATCCGGCTTGCCGCCGCAGGGAGCTACCAGTGCAGCAATCCAGACGATCTTTGTTGGCCACGATTGCAGGCGTTGCGGCCGCTTTCTCGATGGCGACTTTAGTTGGCCGCGGACAGGATCCATTCCCAAAGGTGCCGCCGCCCGTACGCCCCGGCGATGACGATCCGAATCGGAATCCGAACGCGAAACCACCCACGAAAGCGTTGTTAGAAGAGAATCAGAAGGACATTAAGAAGAACATCGAAAAATTGTTTGAGCTCGCTTCGCAACTCAAGGAACAGGTGGAAAAGACGGATGCCACGACTGTACTATCGCTGGCCATGGTGAAAAAGGCCGAAGAAATCGAAAAGCTGGCACGCCAGATTAAAGAACGCGCAAAAGGTTGAGCAGACCGCCGTGGCTGCCGAATTTGGCGGGACTTGAATCCGTAAGGGTTGAAGGCCGCCGAATTCCTGACCGAATGGTTCGCAAAGGCAATCTGCCAGGATTCACGCTAGAATGGTGTTATCAGGTTTGCCGCAGTCTTTACCTGATGTTGTCTGCGCGCCCGTAGCTCAGCTGGATAGAGCGTGTGCCTCCGAAGCACAAGGTCGGGCGTTCGAATCGCCCCGGGCGCGCCATTATAAGATCTGCCCTTCGATTCACTTACGCTGCTTTTGCTCTAACAAGTGGAAGAGCATTTTGTAGCCCGCGTAGCCCATCGAGAGAAAAACCAAGTCCGGCACGTTCGCACCATTCCTGTCTTCACGCTAGGTCATTCTGTAATCCGCCTGCGTAGAAGTCTGTAACGCTCTCTTTGGAATGGCCGAGCCACAACTTGGTCAAGTCTTCGGGAGCACGCGCCCGTCGCAAAGTCTCTGTACCGAAACGACGAAGCGAGTGAAGCCCGATCTTCTTCCCTGTTGCGTGTAGAGCGCGAAGTACGTTTCGTTGGCCTAGAGGCTTTCCGCTGGCTGTGGGGAACAAGTAGCCGCACGTGTTCTCCACATGCTTCCACAGATGCCCTGCAAGCATCTCTGGAACGTCCACTTCGCGCACCGCATTGGGAGTTTTAGGTGGTTGTTCCCGTCCAGCCCAGATTGTATGCCGCACACGGATGACGCGGCAGTCTGGAGACAGGTTCGCGGTTTTGAGCGCTAGCGCTTCGCCGATCCTCAATCCAGTGCCCGCAAGTAAGGCAAACAGAATCGAGTACCGGGGTGTAGTGTCGGCGAGTACTTCGACCAACGCCGCTTCCGTGATCGTAGGTCTGTGCTGTTCGTCACGGCGCAGTATTGGAATACCGATGAAGTCGTGGTTCCACTTCCGTGGATAAAGCTGGTCGCCTTCAGAGCTAACCGCAGACGCGACAACCATCTTCGTAACCTTCGTGTAGTTGACGTAGTTGACGATTGATTGTGCAGTCTGTGAGGTGGGCTGTGTAATGGCGCTCATCGCTACTACAAATGTTACGCTCGCGATTCACAGACTCATCGAACCCCCTGCCAGCCTCTAACTTCCGGAGGACAAATACGCTTAAGAGCGCGAATCGCCGTTAGCGAAGCTTGTGGAGGATGCCTACTGCTTGGGGCCGGCCGCCAGTCAGTGAATCAGTGCTGGGCATACGAGAGCGCCTGCGAGAAATGGACAAGAAACTTTTGTCGTTTGGGAAAGCGGCCAGGGTGTAGTCCTATGCCTTGCCCTTTTACTGGACTCTTGGGTAATGGACATGCCTTCGGGGATTAGATAGCGTCCTCGTAAATGGGGGATATCACATGCATTCTGCCTTCGAAAACGAGCACGTTCACGGAGCGCGTCGCTTAGTGTCTGAGCATCAGTTTCTAATCGGAAGCCTGCAGCAAAGGATTACCGTGAGACTGTACCAGTCGCTTGAAAGGAATTGGATCGAATTCGAGCAAAGTCATTTCATCAACACCCCGCTTCAAATTGACGCGTACAGGACAAGCACACCCTACGGAGACGATGAGGACGATGCTTTGCGCCTCGCGGTAGGGTTTTGTCTGGTCCAGTGGTACGAACAGGCCGTTCGTGAAGGTCATCGGCCAGACGAATCTTGGCTAGTGCCGAACCCTAGGTTTCACAATTTTGCTGAGCCTTATTCTGTGCGGTCGTAAACTAAACAGTCGCCAATTTCTCATACCGTTCGTCGTGGATCGGAAAAACTCGCCGACGAAACATACATCACTGAAATCTGGCGACCCGCACACCGCCGTCATTGTGAACGGTTACGCATAAATTAGCTTAGCCAATCGCCTTCCACCGCAAGAATCAATTCCTTTTCCGCGATGCGCTCACGAAACTGATACTGTCGCCAAACGTTAGCCGCCCGCACTGCGTGAATTCCGCCGCGGCCAGCTAAGTCCCGCACTATCAGCGGCCTGCGTCCTGTGCGAATTGTTGCGGGAGCGGCACTCGCGGCGGCTGAAACGGAGGCACTTATCCTTCGGAAAAACGTGCAGGCCCGGACGACCCTAGCGGGGAAGGAGCACACTTACGCTCCGCCGCTAACAATGCAGTCAAACTTATGGTGCTCCGGGAATGGTGACATCCGACCGTCTGAACCACCAGCCCCCGCTAGCTCTGGTATTCTCCATACCGCTCGAGATACTGCCTTCCGCGGTCGGTCAGTTCCACAATGTCCTTCAAATCGAAACTGCGCTTCGCGGCGGTTTCACTCATCGCGTGGTCTTTTTGATTTCGAATCAAGCCCAACGTACGAAGCTTCCGCAGTTCGGCACAAACCGCTTCGTTGCCCAGGTACTGCGTCTTACCGTTCTCGAGGTTCTTCAGATGCTCCAATTCGTTTTGCTGGAGCAGAAGGGTGAGCACGAAACGAACGTCATCCAATTCAACCCGCTGTTTTTTCTGGTCCGCCTCGATCTTTTGCAGCCAATCCAGCTCCAATTCTCCGAACTTAAAATGGCTGATTCGATCTAGCAACTCAGGCCGTAGCAAAATACTAGCGACTCCAGCAGCCAAGATGATCACGCCGATGTCCGCCACGCCAAGTTTTTGCTGTACCGGGATTCGACCAAGGACGACCGCGGAAATGTAAGCGCAAATTGCAACAATAACAACACCAGCGACAATGCGGCGAATTACGTACATGCCGTCAAGCATTTTCTTGGGCTTGAGTTGGGCTTGTGGTTCCATGATCACCCGGTGTGCCAAGGATATCAGCGAATAACCTTGCCCTGATAGGCGTAGAATTTCGTTGGATCGCGCAAATGCCACACAAGAAACTGAGCGGTGAGTTGCCTCCAGAAGTCCTTGCCGTTCTGCGAATCTCGCCCGATCTTAAGCCCTGTTCGAAATTCCGCCACGCCAACATCTACCAGTTCGCCGAGCACCTCAACGAGGGAAAGTGCGAACAATACTTCACTAGCTAAGATCACGGCGACAATGAACCTTCGGCATTGCCAGGAGATAAGGAAGGATTCTGTTGGCTCGGGAAGTAGGCGTTCAAGCCCGAGAATGAACACCAACAACGCGCTAAACAGGTTCAACCTATGGCGCATGCAGTTTAGTAAGCGCGCCATTGGTTAAAGTTCCCCTCTCGCCGCTGTCCTTTTGAGACGAAATGGTTCGTGTACCGCGGTGATAGAATCTACTTGAGCCGAATTCCGACAAATGCAGCTCACACTGGCGATGTTGGCGCCACGAGTAGAGTTTCGGAGCCTCATGAAAGAACCCGAGAGCAAGGCGAACTACTGGCCGGTTGTCGGTCTGGTGCTTTGGAGTGCCGTAATATTGCTGATCCTTTACCTCGTGGGTCATTTTCTCTTTAGGCGATGGTGACAAGGCGTCGCTGTCCAGATCGGTACGGCACGCCTGACCAAAACCATTTCATGTCGCTGCGGGTTGGGATGGGTTTGTAACTTGAAACGCGCTGACTCCAATTGGAACTTGGCAGAGACTGCCGCGATGCGGAAGACGCGGTTGGTCATTGGTGAAATGCTAAAGTGTGTAGCCCATTTGCCTATCTGAAAGGGCAGGCTTCTACATGGCGTCGCCCGTAGGTAACGGACGATAAGGCACTTAGAATTTGTGCCCCCAAAACTCCGAAGCACAAGGTCGGGCGTTCGAATCGCCCCGGGCGCGCCATTACACGACCACTTCACATCAGGGACGCCGTACCTTAGTTGTCGGCTGACAACGCTATCGCCGCTTGTAGCCATCGCTGATAAAATCGGCTGCTCGACAGGAGCGTCCACGCGATGAAGCTGATTCGATTTGGAGAACCAGGACACGAAAAGCCGGGCGTACTTTTGGATGACGGTGCGCGGCTAGACGTATCCGGATTTGCCGCTGACTACGATGAGGAGTTCTTCGCGAGCAATGGTTTGCACAAACTACGCGTCTGGCTGGAGATGCATGCATCCTCCGCGCCGCGCGTCGCGAATTCAGTTCGACTTGGGCCTCCCATTCGCCGCCCCAGCAAAATCGTGTGCATCGGACTGAATTTTCGCGATCACGCCGCGGAAAGTAAACTGGAGCCTCCGAAGGAACCGGTAATCTTTTTCAAGTCCACTTCATCCCTCGTGGGACCAAACGATCCGTTGAAAATTCCGCGCAATGCGGAAAAAGTCGATTGGGAAGTGGAACTCGCTTTCGTCGTGGAGAAGCCGGCCACATACGTAGCAGAGGCCCAGGCGTTCGACTACGTTGCAGGATTCGTCCTGCACAACGATTACTCCGAACGAAGTTTTCAGTTGGAGCGCGGCGGCCAGTGGGTAAAAGGGAAGAGCGCGGACACGTTCGCTCCTCTCGGACCATTTCTTGCCACACGCGACGAGCTTCCAGGCTTCAATCGGCTCGGCATGTGGCTGAAAGTCAATGGTGAATTCCGCCAGCGTAGTTCCACCGCCGAAATGATCTTTGGCGTGCCGTTTCTGGTGTCGTACATCAGCCAGTTCATGACGTTGCTGCCGGGCGATCTTGTCAGCACCGGAACGCCCGCAGGTGTAGGCCTGGGAATGAAACCGCCGCAGTATCTAAAGCCGGGGGATGTCGTAGAACTCGGAATAGACGGCCTCGGCGAATCGAGACAAATCGTGACTGCGTAGTGAACTAAGGAATTCTTACAAAAATAGTACGGCTATTTCGGCGCTTCCGCCTGTACGGCCGAGTACAGCGGAAATCCACTGTCGGCGTTTTTCCAGAGCGACAGAAAATTGTTGTACGACGCTTGCGCCTCCGCAGTTTCGCCGTTCATTGTCCGCGCCCGCGCAAGTCCCAGGCGAGCGAGCGCTCCGATCGGTTCATTTGACACCACCCCGGGCCAGTTCAGAATTTTTTGAAATTCTGCGGCAGCTGCTCCGCCCTGGTGTTGCGCCAGCAGCGCCTCGGCTCGAACATAAACCGGATACAAATACGTCGAATAGCTGCTGCTGCCCGCAAGTCCCAATTCGTAAGGCGACGCGGCTCGCAAAAATTCAATCGCTCGCGAGGGGTCTCCATCGCTCAGCGCGACCTGCGCATAAATTGTGGGCAGATAGTTGAACTGCACAATTGTGTCTTCCGGGAAACGGCTCTTCAACACGTCCGCAAATTGGACCGCTTGGTCTTTATCGCCTACCATCGCCAGCGCGAGGCTCGCGACAAATTCCACGTCTCTTCCGTTCGACGACTTTAACGCGTTTGCCGCATAACGTTTTGCTTCCGCGCCGTTTCCAAACAACGCTTCTCGCAACGCCGCCGCCGCTTCGCAACCTGCGGCTCTTTCTTTGCGTCCCGCACGCTTCGCGGAAGCTACCGCTTGCCGTGACAGCTCCCGGGCCGTGTTCAATTGGCCAAAGTAAGCCGCGCTGTCTGCCTGGTAGTACAGCAGCACCGCCTCATCACCTGCGCGGTCTGCTGACCAGTTCACCTGCTCCGCCATTCCTGCGTCGTCGCTTTGCAGGAACGCCAGCTGATACAACGCGTATCTCATGTCTGGCGAATCCAGCTTCTTGGACGCCGCCTCCGCCGCCGTCGCGTGCGCCTCCTTCGCGCGGTTCATGTTCACCAGCACTGTCATCAAATTTCCGTAGTTCAGTACGTCATTTGGTGCCAGCCGCAAAGCCTCTCGAAATTCCTGCAAGGATTTTTCGTATTGCCCCAACGTTTGATAAACCACACCGAGATTCATCGGCGGCACCGCCTCGCGCGGATACGTCTGTGCCCACAGTTCGTACACCTGCTTCGCTTTTTCCAGATCGCCGGTCACAAAATGGTGATAGTGCGACTCGATGTAGAACTTTTCGCGCTCGCTCACTTTGGCGCGAAGCTCAAATGCCCGCCGCGTATTTTCCGCCGCCAGTTCCTTCTCGCCCAAATTGTGATAGGTGGTTCCCAAAGATGCGTACGCCATCGCCAAGTTCGGGTCCAGCCGGATCGCACGCTGGAAAAGAGGCACCGCCGCTGCAAAGTTTCCTTGCGCGATCATGGTGCTGCGTCCCATCGAATATGCCTGCAAGGCTTCGAGAGAAGGCGTCGTGGCCTGCTCAATCGGCGTTGCAAGCTTGTGTACCGACTTCAGGGATTCGCCAAGCCTGCTGCGCAGCTTTGTTGCCGCTTCGCCGAGCGCGGTCAGCACATGCTCTTTGCTGTCTGCAGTGGCTTGTTCCTGCGCAAGCGTATCGCCTGTCTGACAATTGACCGCGTTGATTCCCAGCACATACTGCGTTCCTAAACTCGAGATCGTCCCGCTCAGGTATGCTTTGCTTGCAGTCCGCTCACAGAGTTCGCGGGCAATCTCGGGCGTCAACTTTTGGTCCTCGGCCTTTCCCATCAGTTGCAGCGTTTGGCGCGTACGTTGATCCGAAATCAAGCTCAGGAACGGCGACTGCTCAAGCTGCACGGCGAGTCCTTGCCGAAGTGCATCGTCAAAAACCGCGTCGCCCGTCTTGTTTGTGAAGTCCGCCAGCACGACCGTATCAGTTTCGCTCAGCGCATGCGCCCTTCGCGTGTCGTAAAGCCAGCCGCCCGCTGCCATCGCACCGATTGCCGCCGCCACTCCCGCTGGAATCGCCCATTTGTTTCGCTTGGTCCACCGCAAACCCTTTGTACCAGCGGTTGCCAGCAGCAGCGAGCTGGCCGTGTGGCCTGACTCGTATCCGCGCCTCAGCACTTGCAGATCGGACCGAAGTTCCGCCGCGCTCTGGTAACGTTGTTCTTTGTTCTTTTCAATCGCCTTATTAATGATGGCTTCGAGCTCAACCGGAATATCCGGATTTACGCTCCGCACCGCAGCCGGAGGCCGGCTCAGGATTGCTTCGATGATGACGCCGCCTGTGCCTCCAGGGAACGCCTTCTGTCCGGTAGCCATTTCGTACAGCAGTAGCCCCATCGAAAATACGTCCGCGCGCGTGTCCAGGTCGTCGCCACGAATTTGTTCTGGCGACATATACGATGGCGTTCCGCTGATCACACCAACGATCGAAATCGGCTCCTCAAGAGAAGGATGAGATGAATCCGTCGCATCTTTGTCCCCGCCGTTCCTGCTGATCAGCTTGGCCAAGCCGAAATCCAATACCTTCGCCTGCCCGCGTTTCTTCACAAAAACATTCGCCGGCTTTATATCGCGATGGATGATGCCTTCGGCGTGTGCGGCATCCAGCGCATCGGCGATTTGGATGCCCAGATTCAGAATTTCCTCGATCAGCAGCGGTTTGCCATTCACGTGCCGGCGCAGCGTTTCGCCTTCGATGAATTCCATCGCCAGGAATGGTCGCCCGTCCTGCTCGCCGATATCATGTACGGTGCAGATGTTGGCGTGATTCAGCGCGGAGGCAGCCAGCGCTTCCCGGCGAAACCGCTCCAGCGCCTGCGAATCGTGCATTAAATTGTCAGGTAGAAATTTCAGCGCGACGTAGCGCTCAAGACGCAAATCCTGCGCCTTGTACACAATCCCCATACCGCCGGTGCCCAGCTTTTCAAGGACTCGATAATGAGAGAAGATTTGCCCAATCATCGACGCAGAGCGCTTTCAATTGCCGCATTTAAAGCGTTTGATCGTCCGAGTTGATTCCGCTCAGTGCGTCGCTGGACTTTCGCCGGTCCGTCTTGGGCGGCTTCGGCGTACCCACAACCGTAAGCATCCGCGTTCCCTCGCCGTAGGCAT
>WNGQ01000535.1_pt1 | contig 38858 bp, 34 predicted proteins | sample 5407661 | NCBI WGS metagenome assembly WNGQ01 (sample SAMN13153382, study PRJNA577476) | soil metagenome | isolation source: 60 cm soil or saprolite under Garry oak tree replicate 2 | place: USA:California | collected 2016-06-15 | reverse complement strand
GCTTCATGCGATATTCAGCATCATCCAGCGCCATGGGCGTGAACATGTTCTTAGCGTAATAACCCTCATGTCCGCTGGTCTGCCACAGATTCACGCGAAACACATGTGGCGTACAGACCAGATCGTAGCCGCGCTTGAGGTACTCATCGCGCATCCAGTCTTCCATTTCTTTGCGGATGAGCCCGCCCTTGGGATGCCAGAAAATCAACCCTGGCCCGGCCAGTTCCTGAATGCTGAACAGATCAAGCTGCTGGCCCAGTACGCGATGGTCTCGCTTCTTGGCCTCTTCGATCGCATTGAGGTGCTGCTCAAGATCTTTTTTGCTGAAAAATGATGTCCCGTAGATGCGCTGAAGCTGCGGGTTCTTTTCGTCGCCCAGCCAGTAAGCGCCGGCGATGCTGGTCAGCTTGAACGCCTTGATGCGTCCGGTGGAAGGCACATGTGGGCCGCGGCAGAAGTCCACAAACTTGCCATTGCGATAAATGGAGATCGGCTCGCCCGGCTTGGTGAACTGTTCAATGAAGTGGACCTTCATGAAGTCGCCTTCTTGCTTGAAGCGGCCAAGCCCCTCGTCGCGCGGGATGTTCTCGCGTTCAAACTTTTCGTCGCGCTGCACTACCTGCTGCATACGCTGCTCGATCTTTTCCAGGTCCTCCGGCGTGAATGGCGTAGGACGATAAAAATCGTAGAAGAACCCGGTGTCCGTCGGCGGGCCGTGGCCTAGCTTGGTCTCAGGGAACAGTTCGAGCACCGCGGTCGCCAGCACATGGGCCGTGGAATGGCGATAGACCTCCAGGGCTTCAGGGTCGCGGTCGGTCATCAGTCGCAGATCGACGTCCAGCTCCAGCGGCTTGGTGAGGTCGGCAAACTGCCAGCCGTCTTTGGACGGCGCGGCGTGCATGGAAGCTGGAGCTTTTGTCGGCTCATCCGATGGCGAGTCGCTCTGCTCTGGGACTGCATGCTGATCGCTGGGTGCCGACGGCTTGATTTTTGCTACCAAAGCCGCATCCGCCAATCGCGGGCTGATGGATTTGGCGATGTCGAGCGCCGTGGTGCCTTTGGGGACCTCTCTGGCGCTTCCATCGGGAAGGGTTACGTGGATCGTGCTGGTCTCAGTGGCTGACATCGATAACCTTGTGATTGTGACGGCAATACTGCAAAATAAAAAGTCTATGGAGCGCAGCCGCCCCCGGCTGCGTCATTTCGTTAATCTTTGAGTCTAGCGAAAAACCTGGATTCTGTCGCTGCTGCTTCCTGGCGGGGAGGTGAGTTTTCATTTGCGACAACCATGTAGCGTAGCCGCCCAATTGTCGCAGTTAAAAAACACCGGCGAGGGCGCCGTGCCTACATGATTTTTACCAGACCAAGCCTGCCTCAAACATCCATGCCTTTCGCGCTCGCCTCAGATCTTGGCCATGATCAGCTTTTTGAATTGCCGAATGCCGCCCTCATCGCGCTTGTAGAAGGTCCACTGTTTGATTCGTTTCCCCCGGATGAGCCCGGCTTGAGACAGGATTTTGAGATGTTCGCTGGCGGTAGGCTGGCTGACGCTGAGTTTCTCTGCAATGAGCACGCCGCACACTCCATCTTTGACCAGGTCTCCATAAACCTGGGGCGGGAAGTGCTTGCGTGGCTGCTTGAGCCATTCCAGGATTTGCCGCCGCCGCTCACTGGCCAGCGCGCGGAGTGCCGTGTCAGGCGTCATATAGACAATTAGCCAACTAGCTAAGTATACTCTTGATCATGCAAAGCACCAAGACTGCCGCTCCTCCAGCCGCTATCGACCGCGAAGCTATCGCGGACACTTACCGGTTGATCCAGCCGCACGTCCGCAAGACTCCGGTGGTGGAAGCCAACGGGAGCGACTTCGGAATTGACGCCGTTAATCTGACATTCAAGCTTGAGCTATTGCAGCATTCAGGATCATTCAAGGCGCGCGGTGCTTTTACGAACCTGCTGCGGCGTGAAGTCCCTGCGGCAGGAGTGGTTGCAGCCTCGGGCGGCAACCATGGCGCTGCCGTGGCCTATGCCGCCATGAAGCTGGGGAAACCAGCCAGGATTTTTATTCCCACCGTTTCGTCACCGGCAAAGATGGACCGGATTCGCGGATATCGCGCCGACCTGGTGATCACCGGCGAACGCTATGCCGACGCTCTGGCGGCGAGCCAGGAATGGGCGGCAAAGTCAGGCGCCATGGCGGTCCATGCCTTCGAGCAGATGGAGACACTGCTGGGCCAGGGCACCGTGGGTCTGGAGTTTGAAGACCAGGACCGCAATCTCGATACTCTTCTGGTCGCGGTAGGCGGAGGAGGCTTGATCGGCGGGATCGCCGCCTGGTATGCCGGACGGACAAAAATTGTGGGCGTGGAGCCAGAGCTAGCTCCTACGCTCTTTCGCGCGCTCGAAGCGGGCCGACCGGTGGACGCCGAGGCAGGCGGAATCGCTGCGGATTCTCTGGCTCCTAAGCGCGTTGGTGAGATGATGTTTCCGCTGGCACAGAAATATGTGAGCGAAGTATTGCTCGTCCCCGATGCGGCCATCCAGGCTGCGCGAGAGGCTCTCTGGAATGTATTACGCATTGTGGCGGAACCAGGCGGAGCGGCAGCGCTTGCGGCTCTGCTCTCCGGCTACTACAAACCAAAGGCCGGCGAGCGCGTGGGCATTCTGGTGTGTGGCGGCAATACGACGGCGGTCAACTTCAACCAGTCGGCGCCAAGCAAGGTCTGAGCGCATCTTTCTTGTTTGTCCCATTTCATGCGCTTTGCGCACGTGAGGGTTCCATGTCTGTCTATGAAAGATTGCAAGCCCTGAAAATATCTCTGCCGCAGGTCACACCGCCCGTGGCGGCTTTTGTGCCGTACGTGCTCACCGGCAAACAGCTCTTTGTGTCCGGGCACATTGCCAAAAAAGACGGCAAACCGTGGACGGGAAAACTCGGCGCGGACGTCACAACCGAGCAGGGAAAAGAAGCAGCGCGGGCCATCGCAATAGACTTGATGGCCACTCTCCAATCAGCGGCCGGCGATCTGGAAAAGATCAAACGCATCGTCAAGCTGATGGTGCTGGTCCACAGCGCGCCCACGTTTACGGAGCAGCATCTGGTGGCCAACGGCGCATCAGAACTCTTCGCCGATGTGTTCGGAACCAACGGCGCCCATGCTCGAAGCGCTTTTGGCGTGGCCCAGATTCCATTCGGCTCGTGCGTGGAAATCGAACTGATCGCGGAAGTCGCGTAGCCGCTGCCGCCTTGCCTTTTGTTCTTCGCTTGGTTACTGATGCGAACTACGTTCGCGGCGTGGTCGTGTCATTTTCGCGCCGTCGAGTACCAATCGCGATTGATCTGAGCATAGTGTTTCCATTTGTCCGGCAGGTCTTCCTCGGCGTAGATCGCCGATACAGGACATGCGGGAATGCAGGCGCCGCAATCGATGCATTCATTCGGGTCAACGTAGAGCTGAGTTGCCGCGGGAAAACCGTTCTCATGTTTTCCGGGATGGATGCAGTCCGTTGGGCACGCATCAACACACGCCGTGTCTTTGGTTCCGACGCAAGGTTCCGCAATCACGTAAGCCATTGAAGTCTCCTTCTTCAAATCGAAGAATAGAGATTTGCCCGATTACCCGCGATGACTTTTGTCACGCGAGTGAAAAAATCCAGCGAGCGCAAAAATTAACGGCTTCGGATGGTCTCTTCCAGGGCAGCGATATTGGGGATTCTCACCTTCCGGTGATGGACTTCGATCAGCCCCTCGTTGTGCAAACGCCCCAGATTACGGGAGACGAGTTCACGGACCGTCCCGAGGCGCGCGGCCAATTCTTCATTGTTCTCAGTCAGATCAAACTCAATCATTTGCTCATACCGCCCACTCTCGTCGGCGAGGTGTAAGAGATGCGCGATCAGCCGCCCGCGGACGGTGGTAAACGAGAGATCTTCCACGAGATTGCCCATGCGCCGCAGGCGGTGTGCAAGCACCTTGATGACCTTCATGGCCACTTCCGGATGTTGTACACAAAGCCCGCGAAACAATCCCGCTTCCAGACGCAGCAAAACCGTAGGACTTGCGGTCTGGGCCGTTGCCGGGTAGGAGTCGCCATCAAAGACAGGGATTTCAGCCAGAGAGTTTCCTGTCCGCTCAATTCCTATGAGTTGTTGTCTGCCGTTCGCAGCTGCCTTAAATATCTTCACGCTGCCTTCTTTCACGATCAAGAGTTCGCGGCAGGCTTCGCCCTCAGAAAAGACGATTGCGCCAGCTTCATAGGCACGCAGAGTCACTCGCTCGCCGATCAGAGCGAGCTCGCCAGCAGAAAGGTCTGTAAACAGGGGAAGCCTGCGGAGAGTCGCGATCAGATCAGATTGTGGCGTTGGCATCGAAGTTTGCCCTGCATCGGAAACAGCAGAGTACTGTAACATCCGGCTGCAGGCTGGCGTCGGACTCTGCGTTTCAGAAAATTGCGGGAACTGGTACGAAGAATGAAACTCCGACCAGCCCGCTTGCGATAGCTTCCTGCCATTTTTCTGGATGCGGTGCGCCAAGCGCCCAAATAGTAGAGTGCTGTAAACTCCGGCTGCATTTAAAATCCCTTCCATGCGTTTGACCAACAAAGTCGCTATCGTGACCGGAGGTGGAAGCGGCATTGGAGAAGGTATTGCCGTGGCGTTTGCCCGTGAGGGAGCCAGGGTTGTCATTGCCGGCCGGCACCGGGAAAAGCTGGATCGCGTCGCCAGAGAAATCGGCGAGGCCTGCCTGGCGGTCACGGCGGACGTGAGCAACGCCAACGACGTAAAAAAACTGGTCAGCGCGGCGCTGGAGAAATTCAACCGCGTCGATGTTCTGGTTAACAATGCCGCTGTTTTGCTGCCAGGCACAGCTGAATCGCTGAAAGAAGATGATTGGGACCAGACATTCAATATCAACGTCCGCGGGCTGTGGCTGCTATCACGTGCTGTTTTGCCTTCGATGCGCGCCGCTAACGGCGGTGCGATCATTAACATCGGCTCGGTGCTGAGCCTGGTCGGCGCGCGCAACCGCGTGGCTTATTCGGCTTCCAAAGGCGCGGTGTTGGCGCTCACGCGGGCCATGTCTCTTGATCATGCCGCGGAGAACATCCGGGTGAACTGCCTATGTCCCGGCATCGTCGAGACAGAATTGGTGGCCCGGTTCAATCAGGATGAAAATGTCCGCCGCCAGCGCCTGGCCTTGCATCCCATGGGGCGCTTTGGCCAGCCAGAGGACGTGGCCAGCGCCGCTGTTTTTCTGGCCAGCGATGAATCTTCATGGATTACCGGCTCGACGTTTCCGGTGGACGGCGGCTATAGCGCGGTATGACCGCACAAGCCACCATGAGACACGGGAAACAGCAAGCTTATTGAACGCAGTGAATTGGGTTTCCCGATACAAAGGAGAAAATCATGAGCCGATGGAAGAGGTTTCTTCGTCCCGGCAACGCGGACGAGCTCCCTGTGGCTGACGTGATGCAGTTTGAGCCGCTGGCACGTAAGCGCCTCTCCCAGATGGCGTACGACTACCTGCGTTCCGGCGGCGCCGACGAAATTACCATGCGTGAAAACCGCCTGGGTTTTGACCGGCTGCGCCTGTCGCCGCGCGTTATGACGGACGTTTCAAAGATTGACACGCATCTTTCTCTTTTTGGTTGTGAGTTCGAATTCCCTATGCTGCTGGCGCCGATCGCCTACCATCGCTTATTTCATCCTGAAGGTGAATTGGCCACGGCGCGCGGAGCAAGCGCTGCGGGAGCCGCGCTTACAGTCAGCTCATTTACCACTACGGCCATTGAAGACATTGCCCGAAATATGCGCCGGCCATTCTGGTTCCAGCTCTACATGCAGCGTGACCGTGATTTCAGTAAGGGAATGGTAGAGCGTGCCGTGGCCGCGGGCGCTAAAGCTGTTTGCCTCACCGCGGACACGCCCGTGCTCGGCTGCCGCTATGGCCAGCTTGCTTTTCATCTTCCGCAGGGCATGGAGTGCATGCATCTGCGTGGGCTAAATGTCGGTGGGATAAACGTCGCTGGTCAGCTCTCTGGCCATCAGACCCAGGGCGCAAAAATCTATGACAACCTGTTTGATCCAAGCATGAATTGGAATGATTTGGAGTGGCTGCGCTCCGCCGCCGGTGTGCCGGTATTAATAAAAGGTGTACTCAACCCGCAGGACGCGGCCCGCGCGGTGGATGCCGGAGCGGATGGAGTGATCGTCTCCACTCACGGTGGCCGTAATCTTGACGGCCTTCCCGGCACAATTGAAGCCCTGCCGCGGGTTGTAGAAGCCGTTCGCGGGCGCATTCCCGTGATGCTCGACAGCGGAATCCGTCGCGGCACGGATGTTCTGATGGCACTGGCCCTGGGTGCGAGCGCCGTATTCATCGGACGCCCTTATATTTACGGCCTGGCTGCGGGCGGCGCGCAGGGCGTGGAGCGCGTGATCACTATCTTGCGTGATGAATTCGCGCGCGCCATGGCGCTCACCGGCCGCAGATCGCTCGCTGAAATCGATTCCTCTGTGCTCTGGCCGAAGCAAGCCGAAGTATCGGATCAAACAATGCGTTCGCCCGTGGTGGGTGCATGACCGAGACAGCCCGCCACAAGGTCGTAATTATTCTCCATGATGAGTTTGATATGTGGCAGCCGCCAGCGTGGTTTGCGCCTCGTTTGCGCACCGAGTTTCCCCAGGTGGAAGTTGCCCAGCCCTCGGACAAGCGGCAGGATGAACAGGAACTCTCTAACGCCGACGTTATGCTCGGCTGGTCCTTGCGGCCGGAGGAATTGCGCGCGGCCACACGTCTGCGCTGGATTTACTCCATCACCGCCGCGGTGGACCGGTTCATGTCTCCCGAACTCATCGCCAGTGATGTTGCCATCTGCAACGCCGGACGCGTCCACGGCCCGGTAGTGGCCGAGCACGCCATCGCCATGATCATGGCGCTGGCCAAGCGCGTGCCTTCCGCGGTGCGCCACCAGGAACGGCGCAAGTGGGCCAGGGAAGCTATGTGGAATGAGCGTCCCCGTCCGCGTGAAATTCGCGACGCCACCCTGGTGCAGGTGGGCCTGGGCAGTATTGGAGCAGAAATAGCTTCCATGGCTTCTGCTTTAAAGATGCACGTGATCGGCATCCGTGAGCATCCTGAACACGGCACCGAAGGAGCGCATGAGGTGTTTGGGTACGATTCGCTTGATGCCGCGATTGCACGTGCCGACTACATTGTGCTGGCGGCGCCGGAAACAGCACGCACACGTAACCTGATCGACGAACGGCGACTGCGGTTATTCAAGCCTGACGCCTACCTGGTCAACGTGGCGCGCGGTTCGCTGGTGGATGAAGTTGCCCTGGTCGCAGCCCTGCGGAACCGACAGCTGGCGGGCGCTGCCCTTGATGTTTTCTCTGAAGAACCGTTGCCGCGACGCTCCCGGCTATGGAAGATGCCGCAGGTCCTCATCACTCCGCACACAGCGTTCCTGACCGAAAAAGTCTGGGAGCGGCACTACGCGCTGTTCGCCGACAACCTGCGGCGATATCTGGCCGGACAACCGCTGATTGAGCTGATCGACAAGAAGAAAGGGTACTGAGGCACGCTCGGTCCGCCAATTTTAGAATCGGTTTAAAGAAAGTCAGAGAGCAGTTCTAAGTTCTGCGATTGAATTGGGCTGAATCCCACTTTCTCTCCGAGCGCTGTCCATTCAAACAGGATCTCAACACCTCTCCACAAACCCGAGTTTTGTCATCTCGACCGACGACGAAGGAGCTTGCGACTGAGGCAGAGTGGAGAGACCCCGACAATGTTTCCTCTGCCATGCTGATGCAAGGCGTTCTCTTCAGGCCGTCGGGCTGCCGAGAATTGGGGACGGAGCCTGGAGAGAATAATCAGTGTCAGCCATATGTCGCCTTTCTAACCAAAGATGATTTGTGGTCAGGGACTCGTCGGTGCTGATAACACGGGCGGGTCCCGTCTGTTTTGTGTAACTGATTTTGCGGAATGATGCAACGAAAAGAAGCGAAATCTAAAGAAACGAATTTTGTAAGGTGAGTGGTTTAGATTGTGAGGTAAGAAGGTTAAGCGAAATTAGCTTGCAAGAACGGTTCCTTGGGATATCCTAAACCGTGAATGGCCGATTTAGAGCTTTTTGCCGAACGTGTAAACCGTCGGGTTCAGTTAGTCTCGCTCTTTTTAGTGGCTGTCGGCATCGCCAGCGTTTTCCTGTCTGATCCCGTCCGTACAGCCGGATACCACAAGTGGGCCGCGTTCCTCGCCGAGGGTGGTGCGGCACTATTCATTGCTGGAGTTCTTGCTGTTGTTTGGGAACTGGCTGGCAAGAGAGCGTTTACCGACGAGATTTTGGCAAAGGCTAATATGGCTCGTGATCTCGCCGAGGCAGGTGTGGAAGTCGTCACGAATTCATTTAAGGACGAACGAGTCCGATGGGATCTTTTGTTTAAGAATGCATGCCGATTGGATATTTTCATTTCCTATGGACATACGTGGAGGAACACGCAACTAGAGCGAATTGACAAACTGCTTTCTGATCCGAGTTCGAGGCTTAGGGTAGTACTACCCGACCCTAAGGATGAGGTAACGATGGAGACTCTTGCATCGCGGTTTGATATGTTAACAAAGGATGTGCAGGACGAAATTGCTGGCTCCCAAGCATTTTTCGAGCATAGGAGAAAGAACGCCGCTGGCATCGTGGAAATATATTTCACTCGAATCACGCCGTTATTCTCCTTTTATCGATTCAATAATAAGACCGTGTTTGCACTGTACAATCATAGAAAGGGCCGATTACCAGTTCCGACTTTCGTATGCGATAGAGATGGATTTCTCTTTGAATATTTCAGCAACGAATTTGAGGGTATTGTAGGTGACACGCAGCGGACGAGAAGAGTCGATTCAGGCCAACAACAATAGTGTGGGAGCTCAATTACAGGTAGATGTCGTTGCACCGCTCCCCTCTTTTGAAGCAGACGTTTCGCGGGCATTTATAAACGCAGCACGCCGCCACGGTGCTGTTGCGTGGGATATCGAGACATCTGGGCTCGATTGGAAATCCGAGAGGATAGGACTTTGCCAAGTGCTGGTAAAGGAAGAGGGCCTTAGCTTCGTCAAAATCAAGAAGAATAAGCGCCCCGCAAACCTAATAGTTCTTTTGGAAGACTCTTCAGTTCAAAAGATATTTCATCACGCAATGTTTGACCTGCGGTTCCTTTGTTATCACTGGTCTGTTAAGGCGCAAAACATCGCATGTACAAAAATCGCCTCCAAGCTCCTCGATCCCGAGAAAACTCAGGGGCACACGCTTGCGGCACTTGTTGAGAAATATTTGAGTATAACGTTAGATAAGGGAAGCCGAAAATCTGATTGGTTGACTTGGGGACTCTCTCCCGACCAACTGAGATACGCGGGTAATGATGTTAGGTATCTTCCGGATCTCCTACAGATATTGCTTGTAGAATTGGAGCGAAGAAATCGGCTTGAGCTGGCAAAGCGGTGCTTCGCCCACATACCAACACAAGTCGAACTGGAGATACAAGGCTTTCGAGACATCTACGCTTATTAGTTCGGATTGTAAATCTTCGAGGTGCTACTAGCTCTTGGGCAACTGTTTCTCCCGCTGCGCCGGCCATTCAGATTCAACCTTGACGGTAATGTCTCAGTTGAAGATTACGCTTACCTCTGTCATGGTGAGCGAAGGCCGAACGACCCTGAGCTTGCGAAGGGGCGCGAGGACAAGTCGAACCATCCCGGCCATTTATCCTGTGCCATGCCGCATCAGGGAGTTCTACCGACAGTCGTGTGCATAGTCCCAGTCGTACAACGTTGGTCAAAAGCTATTTTTCTATTTATTCCCCTTGCGAAATCCGCTAGATTGCAGACAGCCCACACGGGTGAAGTTGTCTTAGGAAAAACGATCTTTGAAAATCCATGGGGGATTGCCAAAATGGCAAATTGAACGGCCCAGCGCCTCACATCTCACAAAACCCAAAACCTTGGGATACCCCTGGGATGTTTGCTCTAAACCCTTTGTTTGTTGGGATCACTGGGGGAGGGGGGCATCCAGAACAAAGGCACGGCCTGCAAGACCGTGCCTTCTCGGATTGCCCTCTATGGTCTGGGTGCTGGAGCCGGCTGGCCACCCGGAGCAGCGTCGGCCGCCGGTGGTGGTGGCAACTCTTTTTCTATGGGCTTGCGCGGGAACATCTGGTCGCGCTGCGCCGCCATGTAGACGAATGACGCCACGATCACGGCCATCTGCTTCAGGTCTTCCGGCTGAAGGCGGTCATAGACGTCCATGTTGGAGTGGTGTGTGCGCGTCTCATATTCCAGCGTGTCCTGTATGAACTGGAAGCCGGGGATGCCGGCGGCGTCAAACGAAAGATGGTCCGTTCCGCCGGTGTTGCGCATGGTGAGCGTGTTCATTCCCAGATCGTTGAACGGTTTCATCCACGCTTCAAAGATCGGCGCCACGGCGGCGTTCTCCTGCAAGTGGATACCGCGGATCTTTCCCGAGCCGTTGTCCACGTTGAAGTAGACGGAGACCTTGGACTGCTCCGCTTCCTTGATGGTCATGGGGCCGGCATCGCGCCGAATGACCGTTGGATCGCCTTTGCGCTCCGGATCCTTGGACTCCGGCCGTGTGCCGAAGTGATGCGCTACGTACCACTGTGAGCCCAGCAAACCCTGCTCTTCGCCGCTCCACAGGCCGATGCGAATGGTGCGCCGCGGCTTGACGCCCACAGCCTTCAGAATGCGAACGGCCTCCATCATTACGATGGAACCGGCGCCGTTATCGGTGGCTCCGGTCCCCGAGTGCCAGGAATCAAGATGCGCGCCCAGCATGACCACTTCGTCCTTTTTGTCCGTGCCGGGGATTTCGGCGATGGTGTCATTCTGTGTGGTGGCGTCGTCATAGAAGTTGCTCTTGACGTTCAGCTCCAGCTCCACGTCTTTCTTGGCGGCCAGAAGGCGGGCGATGCGGCTCCAGTGCTCGGTGGCCATGGTGATCTGCGGTATGGTAACGGTCTGCCCTTCTTTGTACGGACCGCCGCTCTGCACAAACACGGTGCCGCCGTTGATCGCGCCGCGACTATGGTCAATCACAGCCAGAACTTTTTCGTCTTCAAAGAATTTGTTGAGCTGCCGCGCCAGGCGGGCGCGTCCAGCAAACTCACGCAAGCGGGGATCATTAATACGCTCGGCTGGAATCTGATAAGTTTCGATGTCCGCGAGCTGTTTTTCCGTGAGCCGCTCGGACAGCGGGTCGGTGGACAGCTTTATGTCGGCATCATCGCCAAAGAAGACGATCTTGCCTTCGAGCTTGCCCTTATACCGTGCTATGTCACCCGGCATGTCGGCCGCCGTCAGGCGGATATTGGCGCGCACCACCTGCCCGCGGACCGCGCCGTTGGTGCCGGGCGTCCAGGCCTTGGCGTAGACGATCAAAGAGGTCATGTCCGGCGAAACCATGCGCACATTCGTATACTCATTGGCCCAGCCACGGCCAAACGGGCCCCAGGGCTCCAGATGCGAATTGGACAGTCCGAACTCGGTCAACTTATCGCGCGTCCATTCATTGGCTTTCTTCATGTTGGGCGAGCCGGTGAGACGCTCGCCGATTCCATCCATGAGGCCGCTGGCGGTATCCATGATTTTGGAATTGTGGAAACCCTCATAGCGGATTTTGTTGATCATGTCCAGATCCACCTTCTCCTGCGCGGCGCAGTTGAGGGCCGCAGCCAGACAGAGGGTGGCAAAACAGGCAATAAGTCGCTTTCCAGTTACCATTAATTTCTCCTTGGTTTTCAGGCAAAGTGCGGGCAGAGAAGTGTATATGTCCCAACTCTGGTGGTCAAACATTGGCGTGTGAAGAATTGTTTAGCTGCGGGGTTTGCGGGCGTGCACAAAATTGGGCGTTACAAAATTGATGGAGCAGCCCGAGTCCAGCGAACTGCTCCATTTTGTCCCTAAATTACTTGGTCACAAAGAAAACGTCATAGGCGTTGCGCCCAACTTCAGACGCTTCATCGCGGCGGTCATGGCCGCGAGGATTCACTCTAGCTTTGTAGCGGAACTGGTTGCCAAATTCATCCACTCGCTTGGCTTGAGAATAGTCCAAGCTCAGCGAAAGCACGCCCAACTCAGGCAGGGTATGCAACTCATTCGGCTGGGCGATGCCGTCATGGTTTTCATCAATCCACACAGACGCAATTTTGAATAGACCGCGTCATGATCATCAATCACGCCATCGCCGTTGCCTCCGTTCTCCGGCTTGTCATATTCATCCAAGGCTAGGAAACCATTAGGATGAACGGACTTAGGCTGCACCGTGAAATTCCCAAATAACTCTTTACCGCTGGTGATGGTGCCGCTACCGTCACGATCCAGAGCCAGGAAGGCGTTGTGAGAGCCAGGCGCGGTCCAGGCCAGCTTGATAGGATGTCCGTTACCGCGAATATCAAACATCACGCCATTGTCGGCAGAGGTCAAGTGAAAGCCTTCGCCTTCGGTGTCAATAATGATCGGAGAAGGCATACAAGGAGCAAAGGGATCGACCACTGGCTGAAAACCATCCACAGTCGGAGCGGGGTCGCAAGGTGGCAGGTCAGGACCGCCGCCACCGCCGCCGCCTCCACCCGCTTTTGACGCATCGCATGCCTTGCCTGTACATTGCCGGTTAATCGTCTGGGTGCCTAGTCCGGTACAGTCATTACCGCCTGTGGATCTGTCCTGCTCAAAAAAAGAGAAGCGGTTAAAATCCGTCGGCGTTTGTGCCAGTGTTGCGGTCATGCTGAAGACCGGATCACAACTGAAAGGTTTCGATAGTATGGTTCCGCAAAATCTCGCTCCGTTCCCTACTAACGATATATGATCGGTGAAGTAGACGGTTCCAGGAGATACATTCCCGTCCGTTGTTGTGCATTTCAGGTCATAGGCTTTAGTTTCTTTTACAGTTATGATGTCGCCAGACAGCACAGAAATGTTACAAGGGCCGCTCAATGAAATGTCGTCTTGGGTCTGGTTGAAAGCCTTGTCACTACACTGTTGCTGTTGCCCCGTCATCAAGACAGGGGCCGAAAGCAGAAAAATACCTGCGATGGCATACCCTCGCATTTAGTTGGCCCCCTTGATCCCGCCGTGCAAAGACATGATGTCTGCGTGCTTGCTCTTCTTATTGGCGTAGTCTCTCATCTCGGCTTGTGGGTTTGGGCCAGCCCGACGCGCTTGGTTCTGGAGATCGGCGATGGCTGCCTGCAACTCCAACCCGCGCCCGTCGGATTTAACTTCGCCAAGTAGCTTCTTTAATTGCGCGATGGCCACGCCGCGAGGATCGGGACTCACCGAATCGGCAGCGGCAAAATTAATGGCATCAGCTATCTGCTGCGCGGCCAGAGCACTATCTTTGCGAAGCGCCAGAATCCGGGACAGAGCCTCTTGGTTCCCATCTACATACGCAGTCAAATCCAAATAGACCGCCGCGTCCAATTTGGCGTTGATGCCCTGCGCCACTTCGTCCTTGGAGAAGCTCACCGTCACTTCATGGCTAGCGTTCGGACGGAGAGCACCTTCGCCCAGCGTGGCCGCGCCGCTCAGTGATTGCTTGGAAATTAGAAGAGGCAAAAGATCGATCGCTTGTTCAAAATGGCTCTGTCGGCCACCTTGAAAAGTGACATCAATGGTCAGGCTGAACGCGGTGATGTCTTTGGCTGATCTGTTAACGACGTTCACGAAAGCCGCATGGCCGCCTTCTGCCATGCGTATATTTTCCACAGCAGGCACGCCGCCCGACTGTGCGGTGCAGGACATAACGGAAATGCCTGCAAACAATGCAAAAGCAACTGCATACATCCGCTGCATGAGTTTCCCTTTCTCTTCTTGCGGCGCCCCTGGAACGGACGGATAGGGGTTTTACCAGTAGGGCCGCCTGGGGCGGGTTAATCGTGGTCGTCAACCGTCATGGAGCTACTCCAGGACGCAATATTCCGAGTTGCAACACCAAGCCCCTAGACTACTTAGTGATCTTAGAAGAGAAAGCGTTTCATAGAATCTCTGCTTTTTCCTAACACAAATACAAATAGCCTAACTCATTGGCGGTAGCCAGTGAGCCATTCGTAATCGCCCAGCCATTTCGCTCCATTTTGGGAAGCGCCATCCTCTCAGTAGGCACGTTAGTCACTAAAATTTCGGATTTTGGAATAGAAAACAAAAATAGATAAGGGTTGCGGAATTGATAAAACGCTTATGATTTTCAAAATTGCTGAAGATTTCAAAAAACGCATTTTAGCAGCAAGCACGCCACCTATTCTTTCGGTTGGCGCTATCTCTGCGCCCCTGGAATGCGCACCATGGAGATGATAAAGCCCAGGACCAGCGCCAACCCGGCCACCGGCGCTGCCGCTCTGTAGGCAAGGGTCATGTCCGGCTGAGTATGGCCCACAGCCCGTATCACCAACAGAACAATGCACAGAAACGCCACCGAAAGAAAGAAACTGATCACGCCGGAGACCAGTCCGATCCCGGCGCTAAGAAAGAGTTTGTTCATAAGGCCCATTACGGCTGCAAAGTCCGCCGTACGTTAGAATAATACCGTGAGTCAAGCGGTCAATGCGCAACTGCGTACAGCGCAGGAGATTATCAAGGACGCCCGGATCGCCCAGGCGCCCAATGGAATCTGCTACACCACCGTGGGCGAGGTCATGTTGCCCTCCGTGGACCTGGAGCGGATCGTGGGCGCGGTGCCCCGTACGATTGCCGCGGCCCTGGAGCGCAAGGCGTATTACTTTGTCCCGCTCACCATCGGCGAAGGGGATAAGACGCTGATTGCGGAACGCTTTGACGGTCCTCCGCCGGAGGGGGCCATCTGCCATCGCAATATTGATACCGGGGATTCGCAGTGCGTGTTTATTTCCACCCGGCTGCTGGACGAGCGGTTTGCCATTGCCTTTGAGTTTTACATCAACGTGGGACACGCGTTCGTAGACCATGCCGGAATCTCCGATGACTTTGCCGAGCTGGCCTGGACACAGGCCTCCAGCAACACCCGCGGAGAAACCAGCCTGGATGCATTTGAGTTCCGCAAGCAGGCCCTGGCCGGCGGCGCGGGCCGAGTCGACGAGAAGGCCAAGTCTGAGTATGTGGCCGCCGCGTTTTCTGATGCCATCGCGATTTACATGCTCTCGCTCTGCCTGGATGTGGACTACTACGAACTGCGTGAACGTGACTATGCTCTGCTGGCGCCCGCAGCTCTGGCCGAGCGCCTGAAGAAAGTTGCCGAGCTGTTTCCGCCCAATCCAGGCTTCCAGTTCAGCATTCTTTACAAGCGCAGGTCGTAATTTGCCAGAGCCTGTTTCCAAAATACGATTTGTGACAGGGTCTGACTTCAGTCGGACCGTCCAGGCCAATAAAATCGCGGGCTTTAGCCCCTGCTCCTATCAGGGATCAGGCAGAGAAGCATTTTTGAAACAAAGCTGTAGCGAGCTCAGATAAAGCAGCGAAGCTCTGTTCCAGGAACAGGAGAATTCCAAGGATGATGAGAATTGCCTGGCGGTTCGGAGCCGTAGCGACAAAATAAATGATAGCCCACCTTCGCGGAAAACTGATCTCCAAGCACCCGAACCAGGCCATCGTCGAGGCGGCCGGCGTGGGGTATGACGTAACTATCAGCGTTCCCACGTTCTCGGAGTTGCCGTCGCTGGGCACTGAGATCTCACTGTTCATCCATACGCATGTGCGTGAAGACGCGCTGGCCCTGTTCGGGTTTCTGCGGGCACAGGAGAAACAGCTTTTTGAAAAGCTGCTGAGCGTAAGCGGCATCGGCCCCAAGCTTGCGGTGACCATCCTGAGCGGCATGGAAGCGGACACTATGGTCGCGGCCATCAAAGGCAACAATGTGGCTGCGCTGACGCGCATTCCCGGCATCGGCAAGAAGACCGCGGAGCGCATGGTCCTGGAGCTGCGAGACAAGCTCGATGCCTTCGGCATTCCGGCTGCGGTAGCTGTGGTGTCGCCGGTGGAAGAAGATGTGATCTCAGCGCTGGTCAACCTGGGATACCAGCGTCCCGTCGCGGAAAGAGCTTTGGCCCGGGTGGAACGCACGGCGGGCGAATCCTTTGATGGACTCTTCCGCAAGGCCATGGCCGCCCTGGCCAAATAGGGACGAATCAAAGCAAAGCTTAGCTAAGAAAGCTCCACCCACAAAAACTTTTCTCGCCTAGTCACGCAGCAGCGTTAGACTGAGATGAAAATGCAATCCTCGCGCCAGATCGCAGCCTTAGTTTTGCTCCTGGTTTTCTCTTTTTCTGCCGACGGCAGTATGCAGAAGCAGCAACAACGTGTCCTCCTGAATCCGGACCAGACAGCTGATCTTACTCCTACCAAGATGAGCACCGCCAAAGAGAACTGTGAGAACTGGGCGCTGGCTGCGGGACTGGAGACCATACTGCAGCAGCAGAATGTGAGTCTGGACCAAAGCTTCTGGGTGAGACGGCTGAACGGAGGCGAACTCTGTATTGCTGAAATGCCTTCGATGGATGCGCTGGCCCAGGTTGTGAATAAGGAATTTGTCCTGGATGACGGACGCCACGTTCGCTTGGAACTGCATTTTGTGTCTGGGGCGCCAGTCGATATCGGCGGGCTTATCGCCGGCCTGAAACAGCAGCGGCTCTCACTCTTTTTGTGGCATGGACATCCCTACTACATGTCCGGCGTTACCTATGACGAACGCATTGGTCGCGATGGCTCCCGCGTATTTATTGTCAAGGAACTACGCCTGGCAGACACCTACGCCAAACAGCCCAACATTACGTTCCAAAGAGACCGTGACAACGCGGACGAGATTGCGGGGATTTTGACCGTCAGCGTTATTCCGCAATAAAGCGGTTGCTCTGCTATCTTGAGTGGAGCAACCGATTAATCTTTGTGCCAGCGGAGTCTCACTTGTGATCGCAAACCTTGTTGCAGCGAATCTGACCTACCGGCCTGTTCGTACAATACTAAGCATTCTGCTGATCGCCGTTCCCGTCACTCTCATGCTGACACTGGTGGGGCTGAGTCATGGCTTTGTTGAGGATTCGTCGCGACGCATGCGCGGCAGCGGCGCTGATATCGTGGTGCGAGATACATCGCCCTCCTCCATGGCCCTCTCCAATATGCCGGAGAAGTTGGTGGACCGACTCCACCAGCTCCCCCACGTCACCCAGGCCACGGGTGTGGCCGCCCACGTGGTTTCCGGATGGACCACCGTAAACGGAATCGACGTTGCGGCGTTTGAGCAAATGAGCGGCCGCTTTGTTTTCCGGGAAGGTCACTCGTTTCAAAAGCCGGATGACATCATCCTCGATACTTTCTACGCGCAGCAGGCGCACGTACATGCCGGGGACAAAATAAAGTTCTTTGATCGCCAGTGGAATGTTGCCGGCGTGGTAGAACCCGGCAAACTTGCGCACATCTTTTTGCCCATAAAGGTAGTTCAGGATTTTGACGACACCACGGGAAGAGTCGCGCAAATTTATCTCAAGCTGGATGACCCGGCGAACACGAACACTGTCATCGACTCAATTAAGGACCTGTTGCCCGGCTATTGGGTCCATTCGGTCGATGACATGGTGTCACTGATTTCCGCCGATAACGTCCCATTTCTTCGTCCGTTACTCAATGTGATCATCGGAGTGGCCGTATTAATCGGCGCCGCCGTTGCTTCGCTCTCCATGTATATGGCCATCCAGCAGCGCACGCGCGAAATCGGAATTCTGAAATCTCTCGGCGCATCAAAATTGCTAGTGCTGAAAATCATTTTGCTGGAAGCGCTTTTTCTCGGCCTGGGCGGAAGCGTTCTGGGCATCGGCTTCAGCTTTCTGAGCCGGTGGCTGCTGGCCAGGTTTGTTCCGGCTTCATTGCCGCAGGCCATTGTCCCGCAATGGTGGCCGATCGCCGGTGCGATTGCCATGGGCGCAGCCCTGCTCGGCGCGCTGTATCCGGGGCTGCTCGCAGCGCGCCAGGACCCGATTGAAGCACTAGCGTACGAGTAAACAGGATCGCATCCGTGTTTTTCTGGAGCGGGCCCCAAAACTACTGCTGAAAACAGATTGTAGAACCCCAAACGATTCTTGATGAATTTGACAGACACAACTGTCTTTATCTTGAGTCCCTGCGGCAAGCAAGTGGATATTACTGACAAGTTCTCATGCCTTCCACCCGCGCAGGTCCCGATCCACCGAAAGAGGCCTATGCTGAGCGCCCTATCGCATTCCAAAGAATTTCTTGAAGGAACCGGCCGCAAATAGTCGTCCTCTTAGCGCCCAGCATATTCGAGTCTCTATTTACTACTGCGTGTAGTTACAAATTCTTGGGATTTCTGACCGCTGCGGCCACGAAAACGAGGACCCTATGCTCAATGAGAAAGACGGCACGATAATGCGTAATCAACCAGGATTTCTAATAGCTGTTTTAGATGCGAGGGCTTGCAAGTACTCGCTGGCGTTCATCTGTCTGTGCATTTTGGGGCTAGTTGTCATTATCCCCGCAAAGGCGTCGGGACCGGTCAAGCCCTCCACTACAAAAGCTCACGATGCCATCGTCACACCAGTGCGCGCCGCAGTGACGGCCAAGTCAGCTGTTGCAAAAACGCACAACGCTGTGGTGTCGCCCGCCTTAGGAACAGCCAAGTCTTTTGGCGAGAAGGCCAATCGCGCTGTCTCTACACCGGTGCTGGCCGCGGGAGCGTACAAGGCCCCTGGTGCGACACTCAATAACGCCGTAACCGCCAAGGCACTGGCCAGCGGCGTCATCATGCAAGCCCAAGACCCTATCCCTTTTATCCCGGCGACCAATGCCAACATCGCTCCTGCTTGCAGCCTGTCCGATCTTGGCGGTGAAATCTTTGGCGAGATCCCCGACTTGGCCCGCGCTAATCCGGAGTGGAAACCGGTCCTAGGTCTCCAGAATGACGTGCCGACTATCCTGGAAGGTTTTGTCCCTCTCGCTCCGGACCTGAAGCCGGACGATCAACCGACTTCCGAGGTTTCCGAAGAGGACGTCCCGTGGAACCACTCCACACATGACTTTACATTCAAGGTAGTCCCTGATCCGCTGTATCAACACCTGCTTTCATCCTGGACCAGGTACAAAGGCGTGGCGTTTCCCCTTATCAATCCCAGCGATCCGACTGAGATTGCCGCATGCACCCAGGCAGGCGGGAAGGTGGTTGGAGACAATTGCATCGTCATTCCTGCTGAGCAATGCACAGAAAATCCGGACACCCCGTTCGCCGACACCTGCCACCACACGGACATGGAAGTCGAATGGGAAAACGCGAGCTTGATGGATGAAAACGGGGACTTCCAGCGCACACTGGGCGCTGTGCCTGAATTCGTCTGGCCCGGGGTTGGCGATCGTGTTTGGGTTTCAGGGCGTTGGATCTTTGATTGCGGCCATCCGAGCGTTCCTGCCGCGGCATCGAACGACTTCGTCCAGTTCAGGACGGAGATTCATCCACCTCGCGCTGTGGTGACGTTTCGCCTGAACCACCCGGCACTGGACTCGTTTCCGGTGGACCGCATCTCCGCCCCAAGTTTCGCAGGCCCGCAAAGCAATCTACCTGTCACCGGCCTTCCTGCTGCTCTGCCGGGCAGTGAACCTACCCGCGTGGCGGTGACGGAAGCGGATATCTACATCACGGGCAACGGTGGCATGGCCAATGATCAGTGCATGCTTCTGCCAACCAATGAGGAGAACGACTGCCGTGGTCACACATCGACGGTGCTTCCGGTCAACGACCGTAACTACGTATTTGACGTCTATCCTCCGGGAACGGATTTCAACCCCAAGAACGTCTTGCCTAACGGCACCTTCCCCGTCACTCCGCCAGTCCCAGATGCCTCGTTGCAATGGCGTATGGTGAACCATTTCAGCGAACTGCCCACTCACACCTGCGGTACCAACGACAACCTAAGCTGCGTGACCGTAGATCCTATTCTTTGCCTCATCGACGCGAACACGGCTCCTCCAACCCAGGCGGAAACAGGCTGTCCCACGATTACCGGGCGCCCCACACGTTTGCGCGTCATTCTTCCCTTTGCCGGATCGGCGGCCAACTTTTTTGCCCAGAGTATTTTGCTCGGCTGGGACGATGTACCAGCCCCCGGCAACAAGCAGGTGCGCACGTTTAAGATAACGCTCCATAAATTCACCATTGGACAGAATGGAGAAAGCTTCATCCACTCCGGTGATTGGCGGGTGTTCGTCAATGTCGGCGGCCAGTACCGCTACATGGACCCGTCCTTTGATCGCAACTCCGACGGCGACAACGTATGCGGCGGTGAGTCGTTGACCGACAACGGCGACGATGATTGCTTTCAGTTCGACCGGACACCTTGGATCGTGAGTGTCCAGGATGACACCCCGATTCACGTGGCTGTGGGCGGCTGGGAGTCAGACTTGGTGGACGGCCGCTACTGCAAGAAGTTCCCTCCGGATAGTGATTGCGACCCGTTCGGCGTTGGTGACGTCCTTTCGCTAGGACAAAACAACGATCGTATTGGCCCCTATGAGTTTGATCTGCTACCGGGAAACAACTACCAGTGGGTGTCTGCTGACGGGGCGCTTCTGACCAGGTTTGCAACACATAAGACAAGCGATGGAGAACGGTACATTGTGGAGTTTGTGGTGGAGGAGATCCCTGCCCCCACACCACCGGCGAGTTCGCCTATCCAGGTGGGCACACCGCACTTTGGCAATTTTGTTTCGGCCGCAACACCTATCGTTCTCTCCAGCGCATCTCCTGACGCGGAAGGATTTCAGTATCGGTCTTACGCTCAGGGGGCTCCGCTCCCGGTTTACCCGGCGGGACAGCCATTCCCGGTACATTGGACGCACGCCGATCTAACCGCAGGCTCACAATCCGTACCGGTGTCCCTCACGGGCGGCGATGGGCCGAACGTCCTGCAGTATTCGGCCGAGTCATTCGCGAACCTTCTTGAGCCCCGGCACACCGACACGACGCTGGTCCTCGACAACACACCACCGGTCGTCAGCATCGTTCAGCCGCAAGCGACGACTTTCACACATAGCGCTGTGCTTACGCTCAACTACTCCGCGAATGATGGCGCTGGTTCTGGAGTCGCTTCGTTCACGCCCACAATGGACGGTGCAACCACGCTGCCAGGCGGCGTCGGTCTTCAAAACGGCCAGCAGATACGCCTGCTGAAGGAACTATCGCTGGGCCCGCACACCTTCACCGTTTTAGCGAACGACAATGTGAACAACGCCGGCGTCTCTTCAGTCACTTTCACCATCATCGTCACTCCGCAAAGTATCCAGGATGATGTCCGGCAGTTCTTCCAGGATGGTTCCATCAGGAATTTTGGCCTGGAGATCTCTCTACTTGCCATACTGGACGAAGCGGCTGAAGCACGGACCCGAGGCAGGTGCTCCTTGGCCGCTACTCTCTACCGGGTGTTCATTGATCGGGTGCAAGACAACAGAGACAGGCGCTTTGGCATCGATGCCGCGGCGGCAGACACCATGATTGCCGACGCGCAATACTTGATTGCCCATTGTCCGTAACCGCCATGACTTTGACGTTCAAGGCATGGACTAGCGTAGTTTCATGAATAGCCCGCCGGCGGTAGGGAGCCTGCCGCCGGCGGCAATCCATCGCTTACATGATTTATCCGCACGCACAATGAGGTTTTCTGATGTCATACTTTCCGTCCACGATTACAAGATATATACAAGCCGCCGTTTTTATCGGACTCGCTGCGTTCGGACACCCGAAGGCAGCCCCTCGTCCCAATGTGCCGGATAAGATCAAAGCCGGTCCAGCCGATTTAGTTGTGCTGCGGGCGCGTGCCTCTGGTGCACAGATTTACGTCTGTCAGCTAGGAGCAGAGGACAAACCGCTCTGGAAATTTAAGGCGCCTGCTGCGGAGCTTCAGGACCAGCACGGAGAAAGCATTGGCAGCCACTATGCCGGTCCTGCCTGGAAGCTTCAAGATGGGAGTGAGGTTGCGGGAAAAATGGTGGCTCAAGTCGATTCGCCGGATTCGGGCTCCATCCCGTGGTTGCTGCTGACTGCCACCGGCCACTCCGGGAGCGGGGTACTGACGCATGTTTCAACCATCCAGCGAATTAACACCAAGGGCGGCCAGCCGCCACCGGCAGATAGCTGTAATGCGTCCAAGCTCAACCTTGAAGTAAAGAGCGCCTACACCGCGGAGTATTATTTCTACATGACTACGAAGGATTTTGAGTGGCCGGACTAAGAACATTGTGAGATCGTAATGAAAAGACATACGGTTCTACTGATCCTGGTTATTTCTCTCTTCAGCGTTGTACGCGCCCTTGCCTATGACGGCAGTGACAAGAACGACAAAAACAAAGTGGAATGGCTGAAGAAACACACGGTCGCCGTGCGCTCGATCGATGCAACGGATGCGGACCTCTCCGACCTGATGCCGTTGCGGAAAGCCATCGGCGATGCGCGCATCGTGCTTCTTGGCGAGCAGAGTCATGGTGACGGCGCCACCTTTTACGCCAAGCGGCGGTTGATCCGGTTCCTGCATGAAAAGATGGGCTTTGATGTGCTCGCCTGGGAGTCTGGTCTGTATGACTGCCAGAAAGTGGAGGAGGCGCTCCATTCCGATCTTTCCTCGGCGGACGCAACGGCGAAAGGAATCTTCGGCACTTGGAGCTGGAGCAACGAGGCCTTCCCCCTGTTCGACTACGTGCGGTCAACGTACACCACGGAGCATCCGCTGATCACGGCCGGTTTCGATGACCAGTTCACGTCGCGGAGGACGGCCGGAACCTACGGACCAGACATCCAGTCCTTTATCGATCGCCTCCAGCCCGGCGCCTTTACTCCTGAGGACCGCAAAATCATAGACGACCTGGTCGCGGCTTTGTTGCAGAAGTATGAACCAACGCCACAGCAACGCGAAGTTTCCCGCGCGGCAGTCCAGAAAGCCCTGTCGGTTCTGGGCGCTGTAAAGATACCGCAACCCATGCAGCGCGAAGCGGAGTTCTACCAGCGCACACTTGAGAATACTTTGCTTCTCGAGGAACAGTCCCTCGATCCAAGGACAACTTCTTCCACGCGCGATATGACAATGGGAGAGAATCTGCTTTGGCTGCTGGAAAAGCGTTATCCGGGGAAAAAGATCATCGTGTGGGCGGCGAGCCTTCATAATATGCGCAACGCCTCGGTCATCGAGAACGGCAAAAGATGGGGATACGACACACTGAAGGTGATGGGAGATGTGGCTCATGCGAAACTCGGCGCTAAAATGTACTCCATCGCCTTCGTCGCATATCAGGGGAAAGCCGGCAGAGTGAATCAACCCGAGCCCAAGGACATTGGCATCGCAGAGCCAGGGAGCCTGGAAGCCCTCTGGCATGAAACCGGCAGGGCCTACGGGTTTCTTGATCTGAGAACGATTCCCGATGGAAACTGGCTGCGCCAGTCCTTCAGCGCCCGTCCGTTGGGCCATGCTGCTATGACGTCCACCTGGGGCAACAACTTTGATGCCTTCTTCTTCACCGACACCATGGTTCCAGCCACAAGCAATAGGCCAATCAAACCGCCATCGTAAAAACAACAGCGAATGTGGTCCCAGAGTTCATGAACCCGTGTGGCATAGCGCGGCAAGCCGCAAGAAAATAAACAATAAGTGTGGAGCGCAGCCGCCCTCGGCTGTGCTGTTGCTTCACAGGCCGGGGGCGCCTGTGCTCCACGACTATATAAGGCGCACCTTTTCTGGAGACACAATAGCAAGCCGGTTGTCTTGCTTGGCAGATACCTATTTCCCAATACAAAAGCTGCTAAAGATCAGATTCAGAATGTCATCGGTCGTGGTCTCGCCGGTGATGGCGTCCAGTGGACGTAGTGCGCCGTAGAGGTCGAGCATGATCATCTCGTGCGGGATCTTGCCCTTTACAGCGCGGCAGCCTGCAACCAGGCTGTTGAGCGATTCCTCCACCAATCTCTGGTGACGGATGTTAGTGAGAAATCCTGTTTCCTGTTCGCCGCCCGTGCGTCCGGCGACTTTTTCCAGAATCCCTTTGCGCAGATCGTCAATCCCTTCACCGGTCAGGGCCGAAGTTTTAAAGATTTTCAGGCCGTCGACGGCGAGCACGCGCGCGGGACCCAAATCGGTCTTGTTGGCTACGGCGAGCGCGCTGCGGCCGGCGCAGGCCTGCATGAGTTCATGATCTTCGACGGCAAGTTCTCCCGTGCTGTCCAGCACCACCAGCACCAGGTCAGCCTCGCTCAACGCTTCATACGATTTGCGTATGCCGATGCTCTCTGCTTCGTCGGTGGCGTGACGGATGCCGGCGGTATCGATCAGGTTGAGTGGGATACCACCGAGAGAAACCGTTTCCGTCACCAGGTCGCGTGTGGTTCCGGGCGTGGCCGTCACGATGGCACGCTCGCGCTCGACCAGGCGGTTGAACAAGCTCGACTTGCCTACATTCGGCCGCCCGACAATGGCCAGTGTAAGCCCTTCATGCACAACTTTGCCGTAAGCAAATGACGCGCGGAGTTGCTCCAGTGGAGCTTGCACCGCAGCCAGACGTGACAGGATCTCTGGCGCCGGAAGCACGGAGACATCATCTTCAGCAAAGTCAATGCCTGCCTCCATGACGGCAACCAACTCCACCAGCTTCTGCTTGATGGGCTGGAGGCGTTTGGAAAGCGCGCCTTCCAGTTGCTGCGCCGCGACCTTGGCTTGATAGAGCGTTTGCGACTCGATCAGGTCGCGGACCGCTTCTGCCTGGGTCAGGTCGATCCGTCCGTTGAGAAAGGCGCGCATGGTGAACTCGCCCGGTTCCGCCATACGAGCGCCGCGCGCGGTGGCCATCTCCAGCACGTGCCGCAGCACCACAGGCGAACCATGTGCGGAGATTTCGATCACGTCGTCGGCGGTATAAGAGTGGGGCTTGGCGAAGAAAGTCACCACGGCTTCATCGATGCGCTCGCCAGTTGCAGGCTCGATCAGTTCGGCAAAGTGTGCTCTGCCGGCTTCCAATTCGTGCTTCAGCCGAAGCATTGCTCCGGCAATCGTGCGCGCCTCCGGGCCAGCAAGACGGACGACTCCTATGCCGCCTCGGCCGGGCGGCGTGGCAATAGCGACGATGGTGTCATCCAGATTCATAGTTGCTGAGCATGTCTACCGATAGGTAGAGACGAGGCATGCTCGTCTCTACAACTCACCGGCAAGAGTGCCGGTGCCACACGACTTTTGCCCGACCGCACTGCCTTACGTACCTGGTTTGTGCGGATCATGTTTGGCAAAGTGCTCTTCCAGGCGTTCATAGATGTGGTCGACCTTGCGATGGAGTTGCGCCACCTCCAGCTCGGCTTTGAAATTCACTTCGTAATCCAGATCGGCCTTCAACCGGTCTTTGGACGACTGGCGGTTCTGCGACATCATGATCACAGGCGCCTGGATAGCGGCAATCATGGAGAGAAACAGGTTCAACAGAATGAAAGGATACGGATCAAAGTGATGCGCAAATAACGCCGCGCTGTTCAGTACCACCCAGACCATCATGACGGTGAAGAAGACAATGATGAACGTCCATGAACCGCCGAAGGCCGCGACTTTGTCGGCGACGCGGGCGCCAAAGGTCATGTGCTCCTGCTCTTCCACGTTGACGTTGCGGGAAACGCGGGTTCGCAACAACTCGTCGGTGGAGCGCAGCCTGCGGCCTACAACAGTAAGAAGATCGATGGCGGCATGAGGATGCTTGTCAATAAAACCGAGCAGACGCTCGCGGTGCATCATTAAAAGCTGCGTGTCTTCGCGGGCCACGGCGGTTGCGGTCCTGGGGCCGCCATCCAGAAATGAAAGTTCGCCTACCACGTCCCCGCGTTCGTTTTCCGCCAGGACGATCTTCTCGCCTTCCGTGCTCTCCACAAAAACTTCAACGCGACCGTTGCGAAGGATAAAGATCTCGCCTCCGGGATCGCCATAAGAAAAAATTGTCTGGCCGACCTTAACGTCGCGGCAGTCCATCATCTCAGCCAGCGCTGTACGTTCTTCGGAGTCCATCAATTCAAAAATAGGGACTTCGCCAATCATGGCCACATTGGTAGACATTGTTCCCTCGTCGCTTCATTTCCAACCGTCGGAAATTTCTGGCGGCATACGATTTTGCGGGCTTAAAACAACGTAACGCGGAACAAACCGCGCATCGTTGCTTTCACAGACATGATAGCTGAACGGAGATTTCTACGATGTGAGGAATCGACTTACCGGCGCATGGGCCGGGCGGGTTTGTAGTCCCGTGGATAGAGCACCACGTAGCGATGTCCGCCTTCGCCTTCACTCCGCGTGGTCAACGTTGCGTGGTCACGGAACTCCAGGTGGATCAGCCGGCGCTCGCGGGAGGACATGGGCGCGAACGAGTACGGCACGCCCGCTTTCAAGACTTTCTCCGCCGCCACTTCCGCGGCCAGCTTCAGCTCCTGCTGGCGGGCCGCGCGATAGCCTTTGCAGTCAAAGCTGATCTTCTCGTGGTCTTCCGCATGAAGGTGCAGCATCTCATGGGTGAGGACTTCCAGGGAGCGGAGCACTTCCGCGCCGCGTTCCAGCAGCAAGCCGCTGTCCGGGCCGGCCAGCTCCACCGAAATATCCGGCGTCACCGATTCCTGCCCTGGCGGGACAGAAGGGTTTACCGTAATGCGGTATTTCAGCTTGAATGCGCCTGAAGCAATGACATTCTTCAGAAAAGAATCTATTTTCTTAGCTGTTGCGACTTTGTCCTGAAGCATCTTTGTTAGTCCAGACTTTGCGATTATATAGCTTGTGATCAACGCTTGCGGGCAGCCCGTTTTTCTATGGTTTTCCGCACCTGCTGGCCAAGTTCCGACCGGTTAATAACGATCTGTTGCACGTAGCCAAGCAGAGTACTCAGGGCCCAGTAGATTGACAGGCCGGAAGCCACGGTCCAGCTCATGAAACCGATCATGAGGGGCCCCATAAAGTTGAGCATCTTCTGTTGTGCCGGGTCCATGCCTGCCTGCGGTGCGCTTTTCTGGCTGACAAACATTGAAATGATGATGACGATAGGCAAGATATGGTAGGGATCGGCAGCGGAGAGATCGTGGATCCACAACCAGTTCGCCTGGCGCAGTTCAATCGCGTTGCCCAGCATGGAGTAGAAGGCAAATAGGAACGGCATCTGCAGCAGCAGCGGGAAACAGCCGCCCACAGGGTTCACGCCTTCCTTCTTGTAAAGCGCTGACATTTCCTTTTGCATGTCCGCGCGGCGTGGATCGGTAATGCTGTAGCGCTTGTATTTTTCCGTGATGGCCTTCACCTGGGGCTGGATCTTCTGCATCCGCAGAGAAGATTTCATGCTGGAGATGCGTAGCGGCAGCAAAGCCATGGTAATGACCAGAGTAAGAAAAGCAATCGCCCATCCCCAATTGTGGATCCAGTGCACGTAGGTCCATTTGAGCCAGAGGAAAAGCGGCTTGGCGATGAATCCGAACGTGCCAAAATCGTAAATGCCGCGAAGGTCGGGGCCGCCCGGCTGGCTCTGGATGCTGTCTAGTATGTCCACCGCTTTCGGTCCGGCAAAGATGCGCGCGCGGGTCACGCCCTTCACGTTGCCAACGGCTAGGCCAATCACCGAGACTTTGTCTTTTGTGTCGTTCGGTTTATCTGGCACGCGCGGGATGTCGATGGCAGTGTTCAACGTGACCAGGCTGGTGTCCTTCGGGGAGTCAGGCATGAAGGCGACGGCGAAATACTGGTCGGCAATCGCCACCCAATCATAGGGCCCAGGCAAGGTCTGGCCGCCGGCAATCCATTTTTTGCCGATTAGAGGAAAACCGGAGATAGGGGCTTTCCGCTCTATGTCTCCATTTTGCTGCCACTCAATCTTGCTGTTCGCATACGACGCTGCGGCAAGCTGGTCGCCCAGCCCTCCGGGCCACTGCGGAAAGGCCGGCACCTTGCCCCCGTGGTCAACCACTTCAGTCTCAACATTGAGGATGTAGAGCCTGTCAGGACGGAAAGTTTTTCGGACGGAAATGTCACCGTCAGAGTATTCAAACGTGACCGCGTTGGACTGGACTCCCGTACCGCTGGCAACATACAGTCCCTCGTTCACCTTTTGGGTCAGAACCGAATCATAGGTGAACAGAGACAGCGGATATCCCAGCGTCGCGGCGATCGTGGGATTGACGAGATCAAAGGGTTTTCCTTTGTCGTCAGTGTAGTTTCCTGACTTCCCATCATTGCACTTCTTCAGCAACCAGGACTTCACAACTGCGCCGCGGTTGGTGAAAGTTATGCGGTAGCAATCGCTGTCAAAGACTGTTTCGGTTTCGGCGGGGGCGGTCTTGACTGGAATCTTTACGGCGACAGCCGGCGTCTTCGATGGAGGAGTTTTGGTTCCAGCGGGAACGGGTACGACCGGCGCTTGTTTCTGACCTCCAACTTGCTTCTGGTCTCCGGCTTGCTGCTGTTCAGCGGCCTTCTGCGGTTGAGGCTGGGGCTGAGGCTTGGGCAGAAAATACTGCATGCCTGCAATGACAAGAAAAACCAGGAAGAAGGCCATCAGCAGCCGCTTCTCAGAGCCGGTATCGTTCTGTGGATTACGGTATTCAGTCAAATGGATGGTCTCAACTAATTTCTTGGCACGGGATCATAGCCCCCGCGCGCCAGAGGATTGCAACGCACCAGACGCCATGCGCCCAGTGCCACGCCACGCCAAAAACCATGCCTGGTTACCGCTTCCGCGGCATATTCGGAGCAGGTTGGAACATAGCGACAGGAAACAGGCAGCCAGGGTGAAATCAGGCGCTTATAGAGTTTCAGCAAAACTGCGACCGCGTGTTTCATCGTCCTCTGCCTTTCTGGACCGCGGCAAAAATCTGCCCGATCTCCAAATCCAGCCGCGCGAACTCCATGGTCAAAATGGTCTTTTTCGGATGCAGCACCAAGTCCAGCGGTCGAACCAGGTTCGCCAGATGCCGCCGGACTGCCGCACGCATACGTCGCCGGATGCGGTTACGTTCCACCGCTCCGCCCAGTACCTTGCCTACCGTGAATCCCACGCGCGGGCCTGGAGCCTGGGTACGTTCAAGATAAAAAGCCGTAACGTTCCCGGAGAAATGTTTCCTGCCTTGCTGGTAAACGGCCTGAAAGTCAGCGTGCTTCAGCAAGCGCGAACGCTTCGGAAACTTTTGTGAAAGCTGCTTTGGACTGTCGTTCACAGTTGCTCTGGAGCACAGAATACGCATCTGCTGGAAGCGAAACTATTCCCGGAAGCCGGGTTTTACGGAAACGCGTTTCCGTCCTTTGGCGCGGCGGCGGGAGATCACCGCTCTTCCGCTCTTGGTCTTCATGCGAGTGCGAAAACCGTGCGTCTTCGAACGGCTGCGACGGTTAGGTTGAAAAGTACGCTTGGGCATCGATTTATGGGACTCCTAGCTCCGAATGGTTAGTGTGGGGCAAACAAGAAGTATAAAGGAATTATGGCCTTCCGTGCCACCGGCCACCCGGCGGCGGGTCTCAAAAAGGCCCCGGGGAAGCTAATTACAACAATAATGCCGATGTGACGGCGGTATGCAGCCGGCCGTTGACTTCGTCGAGAAACCACCGCACATGGTCGCGGTCCTTGCCGGCCGTACAGCCGTCGATGATATTGAAAAGCAAAAATAGTTCCCAATCGTGAATGGTGTCAAGCAGGTTTTGGAACCGCTGAGCATTTACGGCGCGGCCCGTGCTACCTAGCCACAACGCATAACCTTCATCGTGATACTGGACCATGTTCAATAAATCGGGTTCCTGGCAATACTCAGCCAGGAACTCCCGTGCCAGGGAGGCATGACTCCTGGGATCGCTGATCGCAACTCCTGTTCTGGCCTCCGCCTTGAACGTGTCGTGCACGTGAATGAGTATCCTCAATTTCCAGCACTGCTCCTCGGAGATTTCCGGGATGAGTGCGTCGAGATTGCGTTCCAGTTCCTCAATGTGCGCCCGGACCGTTCCTTCAGGATGTCCTTGGCGGGGCTTGCCCCAGTCCAGATTGGCTTTGTAGCGCTGGTCTTTCAGGATTCTTCTGAACACATCTTGCATGAGTCAATTGTGACACGGCATGTCTGCGGCGATCCAAGCGGGGTCGAGCCTTCGCGCACGTAGTTTCTTTTTGCGATGGCTTGTTGTAGTCTCCGGTAAGGACTCCGGTACAGCTAGGAGCGACCAATCATCCGGACGCGCTCCATAGGGTTTGCAGCCCTTCCAATGGCTCGGCGCGGCCAATCTGGAAGGTCGTTCTCCACATCAGCTAGGCTTCGGGGTCCTGCAAATTTTTAAAGCTGCTGCAAATGAGGCCAGCTATGTCGAAAGAAATCATCATCAAGCCTACGCACCGTGGCCTCTGGTATGAGGACGGCGTATTTAAACGCGTCCTTGACCCCGGCCGCTATGTCATTCCACGGCACGTGGACTACGGGTTCTATCGCAAACCTAAAATCGAGATCGTGCTGGTCGACGTGCGCGAACGCGAGCTCACGATCAAGGGGCAGGAGATTCTTACCGCCGACAAGGTCGCTATCCGTGTGAGCATCATCGTGCAGTGGCGGGTCTCAGACCCCGCGGCGGCGCTGCATGTAGTGATCAATTTCGAAGAACGCCTTTACAGCGACGTTCAGCTGGCGGCACGGCGCTCGCTGGCCACGATGACGCTGGAAGACATCCTTACCAACCGCAATCAGCTCAGCAACGATATTTTGCGCGATGTGAAGGAAGCCGCCACCGGCTACGGCGTAACTATTTTCCGTGCCGACGTGAAAGATCTGGTCTTCCCCGGCAACCTGCAGGAGATCATGAATCGTGTCCTGGCGGCTGAGCGCAACAGTCAGGCGCAACTCGTGGACGCTCGCACCAAGGCAGAGGTGCAGAAGATTGAAGCCGAAGCCAGGGCTGAGACGCACAAAACAGAAAACGCGGCCCGTTCGGCAGCCATGCTCATAGCCGCGGAAACAGAAACTGAAATGCAGAAAAGAAAAACCGCGTCCGAAATCGACGCTCTGCACGCGCGCGAAGCCGCCGCTAAGGCGTACGCGGCCCACCCGGCCCTTCTCCGTCTTCAGGAACTCGAGACGCTACGCGAACTCGCGCGGACCGCAACAGCCCGCATCTATATCGGTTTTGACAAACATCTGGCCGACAAGTTGGGGGACGACGAACAGAAATAAGGCGCGTGGACGGAAAACGGTCTTAACTCGAACACGGCCTCTGCACAAAGTACGGGTAGCACCATGACATCTCCTTAGCGCCAGGAAAGCATCTAAAAATTCTTTTGCAAGTTCCCGTAGGTAATAATCCGGAATTGTCGTCTTAAAAAGACAGGACCAACAAACTGATTTGATTGCACCACCCGCGTGGCAGTTATGAATTGAGTACTTGACGAAAAGGTTTGACAGGTGTTGAGAAAAAAAAATGCATGCAAAAAAATTTTCTCGCATGCATTTCCTCAGCCTGTACTTCGTGCTAGTATGCCGACCAGTCTAAAGTTTTTTATTTGCACAACAAACTGTTCAACCTGCTCTGCGGTGCCCATGCAGGGTAATACTAAATCTTCGAGATCGAACGACGGGCCACTGACCGGCCCGCAATAGGACTTATCCCAAGCATGTCATTAACTGCTGCGACCGCGACTGCAAGTGCGAACCCATGGCTCCGCATCCTGGGGGCATTGGAAAAAAAGATCAGCCGGAATTCCTACGACACATGGCTCAAACCCACACGGTTCAGCCACGCCAATGGAAACGTTTTGTTTGTACGCGTGCCAACCGCGGAGTTTCGCCACATCGGCGAAAAATTCGGCGACCTGATCCAGGAGGCCATGGACACTCTGGAGCCGGAATTCCAGGACGTGAAATTTATCACCGCCGAAGAAGATCCCACCGCGCCTCCGGTCCGTCCTGACAGCGGGTTCCCGCCGGTTTCCACCAGCGGCATAGCTGCGGCCGGCACTGTGCGCCAGCAAAGGTTTGACTGGGACTCGGCCGCGCAACTCAGCCCCAAATACACTTTTGGCGCGTTTGTAATCGGCGCCGGCAACCAGTTCGCGCATGCAGCGGCCCAGGCCGTGGCGGAACGGCCTTCCAAAGCTTACAATCCGCTGTTCCTCTACGGCGGCGTTGGTATGGGCAAGACCCACTTGATGCAGGCCATTGGGCATGAAGTGAGGCGGCGGCAGCCTCAGGCCGCGATCTGCTACATCTCGAGTGAAAAATTCACCAACGAGATGATCAACTCGCTGCGCTATGACCGGATGATCAGCTTTCGCGATAAATTCCGCAACGTTGACGTGCTGCTGATTGACGACATCCAGTTCCTGGCGCAGAAAGAGCGCACCCAGGAAGAGTTTTTCCACACGTTCAATGCGTTGCATGATTCCATGAAGCAGATCGTGATCGCCAGTGACCGGCCACCCAAGGAGTTGGCGGAATTTGAAGACCGGCTACGGTCGCGCTTCGAATGGGGCTTGATCGCCGATATCCAGCCGCCTGACCTTGAAACCAAAGTGGCGATCCTGCAGAAGAAGGCGGAGTCTGAGCGCGTCACCTTGACCACCGACTTGGCGTTGTATATCGCGTCCAACGTGCGCACCAATGTTCGTGAACTGGAAGGCGCACTGATACGCCTGATCGCCTACTGTTCATTAACCGGCGCTGAGGTCAATCTGAACACCGCGCAACAGGTGCTGAAGAATTTCATTGATTCACAGGCACGGAAGATCACCATCGACGCTATTCAGAAAGCGGTAGCGGAGCAGTTTGGATTGCGGGTCGCCGAAATAAAGGCCAAGAGCAACTCCAGGGCGATCGTTTTCCCGCGGCAGATCGCCATGTATATGGCCAAGCAGATGACCGAAGCGTCATTGCCGGAAATCGGACGCCAGTTTGGCGGCAAACACCACACCACCGTGATGCACTCTATCGGCAAGATTGAAGACCAACGTCAGGCCGACAAGGACCTGAATCGGTTGCTGAATAAACTGACGGAAACGCTTAACGGTTGATGGCGTCCACAAGGGAAATAAAAACTCCACGGATGTTTTCCACTTTCAGACTGCGTTTTTCGTGAATACTATTGTGGACGGACTGTGGAAATGGTGCAGAAGTTGTAGGAAATGCCGGGAAGTTGCTAAAGAATCCGAGACGCACACCGTTCCACGAGTTAGAATTGCAAACGGCAAAAACAGGCAAGAACCTGTAAACTAAGGGTTTGAACAGAATTTCCACTTTTCCGCAGGTATCTACTGTTACTACTGGTATTTATAGTATTTGACTTGAGTTAGATTTAATAATATTAGGGGGCCGCAAATCTATGCCTTCCTCTGCAGGCACCGAGGCAGGAGCAACGATGGAAATTACCGTCGCGAAGTCCGATTTGTTGAAAGAACTCACTGCGACCCAGGGTGTGGTGGAGCGTAAAACCACGATCCCGATCCTCTCCAACTTTTTATTTGAGGCCGCGGGGGACAAGCTCTCCATTACCGCGACCGATCTTGATCTCAGCTTGCGTACGTCTTGCCCGGCCAAGGTCAAGAAAGAAGGCTCATGCACTGTACCCGCGCGCAAGCTTTACGATTACGTGAAACTGCTGGCGGACGGCGAAATCAGTATCAAACTTCTGGAAAATCATTGGGTGCAGATTCGCAGTGGCCGCTCTAACACCAAGATGGTGGGCATGGCACGAGCCAACTTCCCCGCGCTGCCGCTGTTCCCTACAGAATCGGCCTTGCAGTTGCCGGCCCAGGTGCTGCGGCAATTAATCGCCAAGACTATTTTCTCGATCTCTAACGAAGAGTCGCGCTATACGCTAAACGGCGCGCTTATGGTTCTCAAACCCGAATCCATCACCATGGTGGCCACGGATGGCCATCGTCTGGCGCATATTGAGCATAACAATTGCAAGTTCCCCGTCAGTGGTGAGATGAAGGTCCTGGTTCCAAAGAAAGCCATGGCGGAATTAAGTACATTGTTAAGCTCCACGGACGTTCAGGTGGTGGAATTCGGCAAAGATGAGTCAACGTTGTTCTACCGTATTGGTGGGCGTCTGCTTACGTCGCGTCAACTCACAGGACAGTTTCCCAACTATGAGGCAGTGCTGCCGCGGGACAACAACAAGTTCGTCAGCGTGCACGGTGATGAGCTTTCCGCAGCGATCCAGCGTGTGGCCCAGTTTGCCGACGAGCGTTCCAACGCCATTCGGATGCGGGTCGAGAAAAACGAACTGAAGGTTTCATCATCCAACACGGAGACCGGCGAATCAGAGGATTCAATTGAAACCGCGTACACCGGGGACGCGATGGTGATTGGCTTCAATTCACAATATCTCCTGGAATTTCTCAAGGTGGTAGGTGCGGGCGATGTCCGCTTCGAGTTCAAGGATTCTCAAACCGCCGGCCAGTTGCGCCCTGACGAAGCCCCGGATAGCGAATACAAGTACCGTTACATCGTGATGCCGATGAGGATCTGATCCATTCCCATGAGAAATAAAACAGGCCGGACATTTTTGCCCGGCCTGTGTATTTTTGGGATGAAAAAGTCTAGTGGATGACTTTCCGGGCAAGCACTCTGTCCACGGTCTTTTCAACACCGGGCAGAAACGAGTCAACGCTGTTGGCGGACAATGCAAGATCGCCATATTTGTAGCTGGTCAGCGCTTCGTTCCAACGCCGGAGGATTACGCGGCTCGGGGAACCCGCCACTGTTGACGGAGCCGATTCCGTTGCCTTGAGGCGGAAAACCCAGAAGAGAAGAATACCGACAAAAACAATGCTATTGAACGTCGTGAGTTGAGAACTCATCGATGGAAAGTGGTCCTGGCCATAGGAGATCGACAAATCGAAGGCAGCGCTCAGACCGATTCCCAGGGCAATGGACATCCCGGAATTCCGCCACGAAAAGTTAAGGCGCTTCTCAAATAGAACCAGCAGCATCAGCAGGCCGCATTGCATCAGGTGAACGCAGCGGTCGCACAGATCGATTGCCACCACAATTTTCTTGGCATGAGTACCGCTCGTTACCAGAGCCGTCAGGAAGGCGGCCAGAAGTAAAAAGAGAGCGGCCCAGCCAAACAGCATCTTGGCCAGATCAATCACGGCCGAAAACGGCTTCAAAACATTGACAAAGACCTCATACAGCACAGCGAAACCCAGGATCATCACGACCGTGCTTGCCGCCCAGTACACATAAAAGTATTGCGTTCTTGCGAAGGAATAGGTCAGCATCGCAATTGCCACCCCGAGAACGTTGAGGCCCAGAAAGCTGAAAAAGAGCGGATAGACAGCGCGTAGGTTGCGCTTAATCATCAGCACCATTATGGTGCTCTCCATACCTATGACGATCAGGGCAAGAGCAAGTTGGGGAAGAGAGATGTTCATAGGGTCACGCTCCAGAGGAGCGGAAGCATACTACTGCACAGACACTGGGGCAAGCGCTGGATAGAACACTAACGTACAATTTACCGAGTCGCCAACAGTGTTCTTAGCACATGCGACTCGGTAAATTGACTTTAGCGACTTATTTTCAATGACTTGAACTTCTTTTACAGCTATTTACTTACTAGTTACTTAGCCAGTGACTGGGGCTCAGGTAGAGGCGGCCCTGGCAGGTGAGATCTAGACGTGTTAGCTGCAAACCCGGCGTAGCCGCCGAGCAACAACAATGCGAGAAGTGACGAACGAAGTAGCGTTTTCAAGGGGGATCTCCTGTTGTTCTCTAAGATAAGTCTTATCTTGGTGGTCGCGCTAAATTGCGGGATGAGTATACAGGTCTAAAGTGTTTTTTCAAGGGTTATTGGGTACATTGCCGTAGTAATCACGGAGAAAAATCTTCCCACTCCTTCCGGGTGCGTGACTGTCATCTTCGTGCTACAATCGGAGATGGCGCAAAATGCCACTAAGCTATTAAATTTCAGTAACTTGAGTGTTTTCCGGGCAGGTCGAGATCCCCATCCCGGAAGGCCGGGTTTGCGCGCACAAACAGGAGTGAAATTGGCCACGCGAGAAACTGAAACACCAAAGCAAATGGCGGAACAAAGCAAAGGCAAAAAGACCACCGGGAACGGCAATGGCAATTACACCGCGGAAGACATAAAAGTTCTCGAGGGCATGGAAGCCGTGCGTCTGCGGCCGGCCATGTACATCGGCTCCAACGGTGAGATGGGCCTGCACCACTTGGTCTACGAAGTGGTGGACAACTCAGTGGATGAAGCCCTTGCCGGTTATGCCGAACGCATTGAAGTGACCATCCACATCGACAATTCCATCACCGTGGTGGATGACGGCCGGGGCATCCCCGTGGATGACATGCTGGTGGATGGAGAAAAAATTCCAGCCGCGCAGGTTGTTCTCACCAAATTGCATGCAGGTGGCAAGTTTGATACCTCCAACTATAAAGTTTCCGGAGGTCTGCACGGTGTAGGCGTTTCCGTGGTCAATGCGCTGAGCCACCAGTTTGATCTGGAGATCTGGCGCGACGGCCACGTGTGGGAGCAGGTCTATTCCAAGGGGCAGCCACAGAATAAGTTCAAACAGACGGGCACCACGAAAAAGCGCGGGACCAGAATCCATTTCTTGCCGGACAAAGAGATCTTCACCACAACCGAATACAACTTTGACACTCTGGCTCAGCGGCTGCGTGAACTGGCGTTTCTGAACAAAGGCCTGCAAATCGCGCTCGCGGACGAACGTCAGACAGACCCCAAGACCGGCGAAGCCAAGCATCTGGAGTTTAAGTACACGGGCGGGATCGCCGAGTTCATCAAGCATCTGAACCGGGGCAAAAGCGTTCTGCATGACAAGCCCATCTACATGGAAGCCGAGCGTGATGGCGTGCAGATGGAAATCGCGCTCCAGTACAACGACGGCTATTCTGAAACCGTCTTCAGCTTCGCCAATAACATCAACACCGTGGACGGTGGCACGCATCTCTCCGGGTTCCGCACCTCCCTCACGCGTACCATCAACTACGCCGGTCAGCAGCTTGGGCTTTTCAAAGATGTAAAAGAGAACCTCACCGGGGACGATGTGCGCGAAGGTCTGGTGGCCGTGGTCAGCGTGAAGCTGCCGCAGCCCCAGTTCGAAGGTCAGACCAAGGGCAAGTTGAATTCCGATATCGCCGGTATTGTGCAGGCATTCCTCAATGAGCGCCTGGGCGCGTACTTTGAACAAAACCCACCCGTAGCTCGCAAGATCATCAACAAAGCCATTGAGGCCGCGCGTGCGCGTGAAGCGGCACGCAAAGCGCGTGATCTCACACGTCGCAAAGGCGCGCTCGACGGCGGCGGCCTGCCGGGCAAACTGGCGGACTGCTCGGAGCGTGATCCGAATCGTTGCGAATTGTTTCTGGTCGAAGGTGAGTCCGCTGGCGGCACCGCCAAGCAGGGACGCGACCGTCGCTTCCAGGCCATCCTGCCGTTGAAGGGCAAGATCCTGAACGTGGAAAAAGCCCGCTATGACAAGATGCTGGGCCATGAAGAAATCCGCGCCATGATTACCGCGCTGGGAACGGGCATCGGCAAGGACGACTTTGATCCCACCAAGGTCCGTTACGGCAAAGTCATCCTGATGACTGACGCCGACGTCGACGGTTCGCACATCCGCACGCTGCTGCTCACGTTTTTCTTCCGTCACATGAACGAGCTGATCAAGCGCGGCAATGTATTCATCGCGCAGCCGCCGCTGTACGGCATTAAGAAAGGCAAGTCACAGCAGTACATCAAGGACGACCGCGAGTTTGTCCGCGTGATGGTCAAGAAGGCGGCGGAAGGCATGATTGTCCGCTACGGCGAGGGCGCAGCCAAAATGGAAGGCGCCGCCCTGGCCAAGTTTATGACCACGCTGAACGAATACCTGGGCTTTTTCGACAAAGTGGACAAACGCCTGCGTAATGAAAAGATCGCTGACCTGCTGCCCCGGCTCGGCCTCTCCCAGCGCGCGGACTTTGAAGGAGACAAGAAGACTCCGCCCAAAAAGATCCAGCAACTGGAAAAAGAATTGAATAAGATGGCCAAAGCGGAGCAGCTTAAGGACGTGGCCGCCTACTTTGACGAAGAACACAACCTGTGGGGCGCGCAGTTTACCGATTCACAGGGCGCCGAGCGGCGCATCAACTGGGGCCTGGCGTCCACGCCCGAGTATCGGCAGATGATCTCCAAGTTCAAGCAGATTGAAACCTTCATGGAGCCGCCCTTTGTGGTGGAAGTGGCCGGGAAAGCTGGTAGCGATGAAAGCGCCAGCGATGAGAGCGTCGAGGGAGAAGAGCAGGACAAAGCTACTAAGAAGCCGGCCAAAGCACCTGCGCGTCGCGCCAAGGCTGAAGCAGAGGTCGTGGAAAAACATTCACCGCGTGAGTTGTTTGATTACGTGCTCAATGAAGGCCGCAAGGAGTACACCGTACAGCGCTATAAAGGCCTGGGTGAGATGAGCGCCGAGCAGCTCTGGCAAACCACCATGGACCCGGAACGACGCACGTTATTGTCAGTGAAAGCAGAAGACATTGAGGCCTGTGAGGTCATCTTTACCACGCTGATGGGTGAAGACGTGGAATCACGGCGCAAGTTCATCGAAGACAACGCTCTGGATGTGAAGAACCTGGATATTTAGTGACACGAATTAGCAGTTCCAAAGGCGGGTCCACGCGACCTGCCTTTCTTTTTTGGTGTGCCGAGCATGATCGACAGCTTGAAGGTGAAAGTCCTTTTCACAACCTGATGGAGGTGAAGTGATAGCGAAGCGCAAGGGTTCTGTCGTGAGGCGGGGTCTGAAAGAAGCGTGGAGCAAAGGCGCGAGCCGATGAACAAGAACCGGATAGGGA
>WNGQ01002560.1_pt1 | contig 38934 bp, 30 predicted proteins | sample 5407661 | NCBI WGS metagenome assembly WNGQ01 (sample SAMN13153382, study PRJNA577476) | soil metagenome | isolation source: 60 cm soil or saprolite under Garry oak tree replicate 2 | place: USA:California | collected 2016-06-15 | reverse complement strand
GTAACACGGGTTCGAATCCCGTTAGGGTCGCACTGGTTGATGCTGCTGATCACCGGCGTGTTGTTCGTGCTGGTCGTGACACTCGTGGATCTGAAGCCGGTGGTGGATCAGAATTTTTTCTTTTCAACCAGCGATCCCGGTATCCAGCAAACCAAAAAGATCGAGCGACGTTTTCCCTCGCAGCCGGAAGTGATTCTGGCCGTGTCGTCGCGCGATATTTCTTCGCAGCGATATCTGGGTCGAATCCAAAAACTCACCCAACGCGTCCACACCATTGGCGGCGTCAGCGCGGTCAAAAGCCTGGCTGAAGGACCGAAGAGTTTTGACGACGCGCTAAAGAGCCCGTTTTGGAGCCGGTTGCTGGTGGCGCACGACCGGAAGTCAAGCAACGTGATCATTTTCATGAAAGGCAGGCATACGGAACAGCCGATCCAGCGCCTGGAGCAGATCGTGCATGAGCTCGACGCGCCAGATTTTCGGATTCATATCGCTGGTCCGCCGTACGTGGTGGAAATGCTTCGGCGGAGCCTCGCTCACGATTTCCGTTACTTCAGTCTCACAGCGGTTGTGTTGTTTGGTCTGACGATGGCCGCATTGTTCCGATCCGTCCGGTTGTTTATAGGAATGCTCTGCGCATGCGCGAGCGCTGTTTTATTGACTCTGCTCGTGCAATCGATGCTGGGTCACAAGATCGGAATCCTAACGGTGAACCTTGGCACGATCGTCTTCGTTATTGCGTTGTCGCACCTGGTTTATATGACGTTCAACTGGCAAACGCTCGCCGACCGCGCACACCGCATAGAAAAAGAGTCGCCGAACCTCGCGGGGGACGCGTTACGCATGACTTTCCCGGCTTCGTCTTGGTCGATGGTCTGCGCATCGTTAGGCTTCGCCAGTTTGCTCATTGTGCAGGCCAAGCCGCTGCGTGAGCTGGGATTTGGCGGCGTGCTCGGGACGGTCGTGGCGTTTGCCTGCGCCTATTTGATGTATCCGGCGTTCCTGCGCTGGGCCGTGCCGCGCAAAAGCAAAATCGTAGAGGCGGAACCTACACACGCATTTTGGTCGCGCCGTTTTGGACTGCTCTCGTTAGGCGTCATTTTGCTTGGCGCGGTCTTGGGGCTGGGCCTGGTCAACGTGAACACCGACCCGAGCCTTATGGATTATTTCAAGCCCAATCAGGAACTGCGCGATGGATTGGAATTTGTGGATCGCACCGGCGGCTCGAATCCGCTCACGCTGGTTGTGTCCTCGTCAAACGGCGCCCTGCTGAACACGGACGCGGCTTACGAAAAGATGTGGAGGCTGCACGGCGCGCTGGAGAACCAGAAAAGCGTCGGGACTGTGACTTCGCTGCCAACTCTTCTGGCCGAAGGCGACCGCGTGCCGTTTTCGTTTCTCATCAGCTACGAAAAAATGATGGAGATCATGTCGCAACCCAAGTACGCGCGGGTCTCGAAAAGTTTTGTGACTGACGACCGCAAGGAAGCAGTGTTTATGCTGCGGATGGTCGAGGGGCGTCGTACGAAATATCGGGTGGACGTGGTAGATGATCTTCGCGCTGTCTGCCGCAAGTACGGATTCAAGGCTGACCTCGTCGGCGGCATCTATTACTTGCAAGGGCGACTCGCCAAACTGGTCGCTGAAAGCTTGGTGACCGGTTTGTTCTGGCTGAATCTGTTGTTCATCGTGATCGCGTGGGTCGTCGCGCGGTCCGTTCGCGGCGCAGTGGCGATGATCGCGAGCGTGACTCTCGTGCCACTATCGATGCTTGGCGGCATCGGCTGGTTCCATGTGCCGGTGGACATCATTTCTGCGCCGGCCACGAACGTCTGTATCGGCATCGCGATTGATTCGATGATTCATCTCGTCTTCGGCGTTCGCCGTGCGCAACGCGACGGAAAGAAAGGCTGGGACGCATGGGTCTTCGCGCGCGAAGAACAATGGCGCGGAATCGTTTATTCGGATGTGATCATCGCCGCCGGTTTCGCCATTTTCGTGCTCTCGGATTTTCCACCGACACAACGGTTCGGTCTCGTGGTTCTCGCTGGATGCGTCATCGACATCCTGGCGAATCTATTCGTATTGCCGCTACTCGGCGGCGCGGAATTGAAAAAGCGCGTTTGAGGATGCGGCTGCGATGCAATAACTTGGAGGGCGATGCAGGCCGCGTTTTACCAGTCGGAATCTGATCAGCCGCATCCGGGGCGGGCGCGAGCGGTCATTAAGGCGCATCCGGAAGTTCGCCAGTTGATGGTGCGCAATCCGTGGACTGCTTTGCTCGCGGTCTCGATCGTGATCCTGCAGACGGCGATCGCATGCTGGATGGGCACGCTTGGGTTCGGTTATTGGTGGCTGAGTCTACTTATCGCCTTTTGCATCGGCGCGTTCGCCAATCATGCCAACTACGTGATCATACATGACGCGACGCATAACCTGATTTTCCGCAGCCCAGGCTGGAACAAAATGGTCGGCATCATCGCCGATCTTCCCAACCTGGCGCCGGGCGCGATGGGGTTTCGCGTTTATCATTTGAAACATCATTCGCACCAGGGCGATTACGAATACGACGCCGATCTGGCGAACCATTGGGAGGCGCGCCTCGTGGGCAACAAGTGGTATCGCAAGGCGATCTGGCTAATGCTCTTTCCGTTCTTTCAGGTGACACGCCCGCCGCGGTTGAAGGCGGTCAAGATGTGGGACCGATGGTTCTCCACCAATCTCGCATGTGCGGTCGCGTACGACGTCGCGATCGTTTATTTCTGCGGCTGGGCCGGATTTCTCTATCTCGTGTTCGCTTTTTTCTTCTCCATTGGTTTGCATCCGGTGGGCGCACGGTGGATCCAGGAGCATTACACGTACGATTTCGACCAGGAAACTTTCAGTTATTACGGGCCGATCAATCGGGTGGCGCTGAACATGGGCTATCACAACGAACACCATGATCTGCCATCGATCCCATGGAACAATCTGCCGAAGCTGCGCGCCATGGCACCCGAGTTCTATCAGAATTTAAAATATCACTCGTCATGGAGCCGACTGTTATTTCAGTTCGTTTTTGACAAGCGGTATAGTCTCTATTCGCGAGTCGAACGAATGAAACAAAGGGCAGGGTCCCAAGGGACTCCAGAAGCGACAAGCAGTCGGACTGGCGATCTTGATCTCAGTGCCCGGCCCATTAGTTTTTAGTTATGGCGGAGCGACTCTACGTCTCGAACAAGAACGAAACGGTTCGAATGTTCGAGAGCGATTTCATGGAATTGTTTTCGCGGGTGCACCCGGCAACTCCGTTGGTCCTTTACCTGCCGGTAGTCGGCTCCATGCTTTACCTCGCGCTGTGGCGACAAAAATTATCGATCCTAGCGGTCGCAGGATTTTTTCTGCTGGGTGTTCTGCTTTGGACATTGCTCGAATACCTCATCCACCGGTACATATTTCACTACGAACCCAAGACACGCCTGGGGAAACGGCTGCATTACATCATTCACGGCGTGCATCACGATTATCCAAACGATGCGCGGAGGCTCGTCATGCCGCCGAGCATCAGCGTGCCGCTTGCTTTTCTTTTTTACGGCGTGTTCCTGCTAATCTTCGCGCGCTTCGCGTCGAGCGCATTCGCGGGGCTGGTTTTTGGTTACATTTGTTACGACATGCTTCACTACGCGACCCATCATTTTCCGATGAAACGCGGCGCGTGGCTATGGCTGAAGCGGTATCACCTGCGCCATCATTACAGGGATGATCACGTGGGATACGGCATCAGCTCGCCGCTTTGGGATTACGTCTTTCGGACCACGCGGAAGTAGCGCACCGATTTCGATCCATGACCTTCACGTGTCATCCCGAACCGCGAAGACGGTGAGGGACCTCACCTACGAAGTATGCGGCACACGAATTAACCCGTGTGCTCGATCAGCTTGTGCGAGGTCCTTCGCTTCGCTCAGGATGGCGCCTGCAAACAGCGAAGCCGTAGTTTACTAAAATCTTGTCCTGAAATCCGAACTCCGCTAGATTGGCTGCCCCGACACGGAACTCCGCGGTATGCAGATGTAGCGGACAACTTCGTAAGGAATCTAGTGAAGCACAAAAAATCTCAATTTTGCTGGGAAACACCGTTCGCAACGACGGGAGCGAGCGAACCACACAGTATATCGTTTCATGAACGAGGACCCGGCAAAACTTAGTCTGAGCAATTTTCTGGCGGGCGAAAGCGACGATCCGCTGCAAGCTCCAGCGAGCTTTACGGACTGGATACGTCTTGGTGCGTGGGCGGTTGAATTGTACGAACCTGAGCTCCTCGCCACCGCAGATGCGCGCACCGTTATTAACTATGGTGGAAAACCGCGGCCGGTTATTAATCTCTGCTCCTACAATTATCTCGGCCTTGCCAATCATCCCGAGGTGCTGGCCGTTGCCCATGAGGCTCTGAGGACGCACGGGATGGGGGCGTGCGGTTCGCCGATGCTCTCAGGAATGACGGACCTGCATCGCGAACTGGAGCGGCGCGTCGCGAAATTTCTCGGACGCGAGGACGCGATGCTTTTCAATAGCGGGTTCGGTGGCGCGCTGGGCACGATCTCGGGCCTACTTCGCAAGAGCGATGTGGCCATTCTGGACAACCGTTCGCACCTTAGTCTTCGCGACGGCGCCGTGTTGTCCCGGTGCAGGACAGAGAAGTTTGAGCATAACGATCCAGCCTCGCTTGATGTGGCATTGACCCGTCAAAAAAGGCGTCGGCAGCTCGTGATTGTCGAAGGCATTTATTCCATGGACGGCGACTTCGGGAACCTGAGGGAATTGCTTGCTGTCGCGGAGTCTCATGGCGCCAGTGTTTTCATTGACGAAGCGCACTCCATGCTGGCATGCGGCGAGCATGGCCGTGGAGCGGCTGAGAAGTTTGGCGTAGAAGATCGCGTCCCGCTCCTTTATGGAACGTTCTCCAAGGCGTTCGGCGCGCTGGGAGGTTTTGTTGCGGGCTCGAAAGAGACGCTGCAATACCTGCGTTTCTATGCGCATCCTTATGTTTACTCCTGTGCGCTGCCGCCGGTGGTGATTGCGGCCATTTTGAAGGCGCTCGAGCTCGGCACCAGTCAGCCGGAATTGCGCGCGCAACTTTGGGAAAACGCCGATTACTTCCACGCGCAACTTCGAAGCCTTGGACTCGATAGCGGAGCATCGACAACCTATGTGATGCCGATCGTCATCGGCGATCGAGAGCGGATGTATCGGCTTGGGCATGAACTTCGGCGGCGTGGTCTTTGGGTTGCGCCGGTGGATTATCCGGCTGTGCCGCAAAATCGAATCTGTTTCCGTGCTTGCGTAACCGCCAAGCATACGCGTGCAGACTTGGACGAAGCCCTGAATATTCTCGCGGACACGCTCGTCCCTGCGATGCTACAAAGGCAGAGCGCCTGAGTTCTTGCGCCAAGTAAATTGACGTCTCAACCGACAGAGACCTCGCATTCGCGCGTCGCAGCCACCTACAAAGCGCGCGAGGTAGAAGGCGTCCTCGATCTGTATTTTTACAGGCCGTTAGGGTTCCGGCTCGCCGAGTTTTTCGCGCGACTCAAGATGACGCCGGCGGCTGTGACATTGCTGGGCGGCGTCTGCGGCGTCGTTGCGGGACACCTTTATTACTATCGTGATTTACGCATCAATATCATGGGCATGCTGCTGCATGTTTGCGCTAATGCGCTCGACAACGCGGACGGTCAGCTCGCGCGTTTAACTCAGAGGGAAAGCCGCAAAGGCCGCATTATCGACAGCGTCGCCGACCATTTGGTGTTCGTGAGTATTTATCTGCATCTGACTCTCCGCTGTGTGTTCGAAGGTTCGTCACCGGCGATCTGGGTTCTCGCTTTTGCCGCTGGAATCAGTCACGCGTTGCAAGGAGCGACGGCGGACTATTACCGCAGCACCTACCTTTACTTTACAGCAACCGGAGGGCGAACCGGATTGGACTCCTCCTCTGGAGTCCGATCAGAGTATCAGAAGTGGAGCTGGCATCAGAGACCATGGGACAAACTTCTCCTCGCGCTGTATTTGAATTTCACTCGCCAACAGGAAATGCTCGCGCCTCGTCTGAAAAAGCTGCGCGAGACAGTCACCGAACTTTTCCACGGCCAAATCCCGGGTTGGCTACAGCAGCGTTATCAAAACCTGGCTGGCCCGATGCTGAAGTGGTGGAGGTTACTCATGACGAACACGCGAATGCTGGTTCTATTTGCGCTCCTGCTCATAGGCCGGCCGATTTACTTTTTCTGGTTCGAGCTCATACCCTTTAATTTGCTGTTCGTTTACCTGATTTTCCGCCAGGAAACTATAGCTGAGTCGATGCAAGAAGTTGCCCAGAAATGGAGAGACTTGGCCTGAATCGCCATCTAAGTTCGTGTCGGATATTGAAATTTCAGAAGTCAACTCGCGTCGGGAGCGCAGCGCGTTCATCAAATTTCAATGGCAAATTTATTCGAATGATCCCGCGTGGGTGCCGCCGTTGATCATCGAACGGAAAACGTTCCTCGATCGAAAGCGGCATCCCTTTTACAGGCACGGCGACGCGGCCTTATTCCTGGCGCGGAAAAATGGCGAGATCGTTGGTCGCATCATGGCCAGCGATGATCCCAATTACAATTCGCTGCACCAATCAAACGTGGGCTGTTTTGGCCTGTTCGAATCCATCGACGATCAGGATGTAGCTACTGCGCTGTTTGACGCTGCGGCCCGTTGGCTTCGCACGAAGGGGCGGACTGAGATGATGGGGCCAATCGATTATTCAACCAATTACGTCTGCGGCCTGTTGATCGATGGATTCCAGTTTCCGCCCACCATATTGACCGCGCACAATCCGCCGTACTACCGCGACCTGATCGAGAGATGCGGCTTTACAAAAGCAAAGGATTGGTACGCGTGGTGGTTCGTCGATCCATCAAAAGCCGTGGCGCATTTGCAACGATTGGCCGCACGTTTCAATGCGCGCTGTCCCGCCATTATCCGTCCGGCGAACCTTAAGGATCTTCGCGATGAAAGCAGACGGCTTCGAGAAATTTACAATCGGGCATGGGAAAAGAACTGGGGTTTCGTGCCGTTTACAGAAGCGGAGATCGAGTTCATGACGCACGAGCTCAAGCCGCTCGTTATTCCGGAGTTCGCGCTCATTGCCGAAGTTGGCGAAGAGCCAGCCGGCTTCATTCTGGGTGTGCCGGACATCAACGTCGCCCTGCGTCATATCAACGGCCGGCTTATGGCTTTTGGATTGCCAATCGGCCTCCTAAAACTTCTATATTACAAGAACCGCACGCGGACTGCGCGGCTTATCGCGCTTGGCGTGATTGAAAAATATCGCCGTAGCGGTATTGCCGAAATGCTCGTGCTGCGGATCGTCGAAGACGCAATGATCAAACGTGGATTCGCGGGAGAACTCAGTCTCACGCTTGAAGACAATTTCATGATCAACCGTTTTCTCGAAGCAATGGGAGCGCAGCGCTACAAGACATATCGAATTTTTGACAGGACACTGACTTAATGAGCAAGCCCCAAGACGGTTTCGTTTCGCGGTTTTTGAATCGGCCGATTTCGCGCCGGATAACGAGGTTTCTGCTCAAGTTTCCGATTCATCCCAACGGGTGGACGATATCGATCTTTGTTTTGCCGCTAATCGCGGGCGCATTCCTGGTGCGCGGCGATTACGCCAGCGTCGTCATTGGCGCGGCTATTTTTCAAGCGTTCAGTATTCTCGATGGTTGCGACGGCGAAATTGCGCGCGCCAAAAATTTGGAATCGACCTTCGGGGAACGTTTGGATTATTTCTGCGATTTTCTCGCAAGCCTTATCTACGTTCTCGCGCTTGGGTTAGGGCGTCATCATTCAGTCGAAGGAATCGTCTGCGCCGGCTTCATCGCGGCTAACGAATGGCTTCTGCGAGGTGGCAAGAACGAAATGCAGATTGTTTCGGCGATGCTGCACGAGTCGTATTATGCGAGGCACCACGGAATGATCGGGCATTCCGGTTTGCTGAATCTCGGTGAACGATTTGTGTGGTGGCTCTTTCAGCTGACCAAGCGGGACATGGCTATGCTCGTTTTTCTCATGCTCGCGTTAGTCGACTTGGCTGACTGGATCCTTCATCTTTGGACGATTGTTGCCGCAGCAAGCCTGATTCTCAGCACGATAGCCACGATCAGATCCAGCGTGGCCGATGGCGATGTTGTTACGCGCGAGCCGCGATCGTAATTCCCGCCTGTCGACCGGAATGATGTCCCATCTCATTTGACTAAGCGTGACGGGCGCTTAGCCATCTCTTTCTCGGCATGCTGGAACATTTTCGGAGTATCGATGTCTTGCCACCAACCCTGGCCGATATCTATGGCACGGACTTTGTTATCGGCTGCCATTAATCGAACTCCATCAGCTAGGCTGCAATCATTTCGGCGGCCGTCGGATTTCGCTCGCTTGAGATAGCCGAAGATTTCCAGCGGGCAAACAAGCAAACCGGTATCAACCGCATCGTAATCCCGCAGATCTTTTCCGATGCCGATCACTCTGTTTCCCCGGGTTTGGACTTTCATCGCATCTTCCAAATCGAAAATGGAACCGAGTTTTCGATCCACCGCGATGTTTAGGAAATCGGAATCAAAAGAATCGAGCAGGTGATCAACGATCACATCGTCGAAAAGGTGATCGCTCATTGTCAGGAGAAATGGCCCCTCGACGTGATCGGCCGCCGCGAGTAAAGAAATGCCATTCTGTTTTCGCCAATCGCAATTTTCGATGAAGAACGCGCTGACGCCAGAAGGAACCAACCGTTTGAGTTGTGCAATCATGCGCTCGCTTTCGTAGCCGACCACGAAGTGGACGGTTTTGATCCCTGCGCGGGTCAATGCATCCAGAGTGTACGAGATTAAGGGGCGGCCGAGCACAGGGACGAGCGGTTTCAGGAAAGTCTTATCCGAACTGCGCAGGCGCGAGCCTTCCCCGGCGGTCAAAACTACTGCTTCGGAAACAGGAGCCATAAACATGTAGGGGAAGCTGTCAGCTTCCCCTACAGGTACAGGGATCAGGGTTAGTCATATTCCGTAGTATCTCTTCAGTCCCCAGAGGCGAACGCGCTGCGGAAGAAATCTGAAAATCATCGGTGCAATTTTGGATTCGAACACATTGCCCACCGTTTTCCGAGGTGGCGGGCGCACGGCGTTGACTAAGCTTAGAACATGCCGGGCGACGAGGTCCGGGCCTGGTGCCTTTTTCATGTTGCGCTCGACGATTTCCCAAGTCTTGGCGATTTTTGAGTCGTAGCGCTCGGCTTTCGCGCTCTGGACCACGCTCTTGTTAAATTGCGTGGAAATGTCGCCCGGCTGAAGGTCAACAATGTGCACCGGGGAATCGGCCAACTCGAGCTGGATTGACATGGTAAAGGCTGCCAGCGCTGCTTTAGCGGAGTTGTAAGCCGCCATGAACGGCACTGGAAGCCGGGAGGCTAGCGAAGTGACGTTGATGATCAAACCTTCGCCACGCGCCTGCATGTGGCGCAACGCGAGCTGCATCAATTGGATTTGACCGAAAACCAGAATTTGAAACTGACTGGCGATCGTTTCCATGGGCAGGAACTCAGCGGGGTCAAAGTGACCGGCGCCGGCGTTGTTGATCAAAACGTCGAAGTAACCAGCTTCCGTGAGCGCAGCATTGAATGCATCTTCGATCGAAAGCCGATCGGCCAGATCGAGACGGACCGCATGGCATCGCGGCATTTTGGGGATGCGTTGCAAATTGCGCGATGTACCCCACACTTCGTGACCTTCACCGACGAGTAACTTTGCAATGGCAAGACCGATGCCAGAGCTCGCACCGGTGATAAAAATGTGTTTCATGAAGAGCGACGCCGTTCGACAAGATAAAGCCGGACACGGCGATGTTGAGGAAAAATCAACATTGAGCGCCTGAATTCGGCGAGCTCTATCAAGTAACAATCTTTCTGCTTCAGGGATGGATCCTCAGTATAAATCGCCGCCGCATTACGCAGCACTTCTTCATCCTCCTCGGAGATGGGGAGATGGTCGAGTATTTTGAATTGCGGCGCGTACCACTGGGCGGAACGGCGCGTAGTAGGCAGAATCAAGACCACGTTGCCGCGCTTCGAAGGCGGATAAAGCCTCTCCAAATAGCGCACGAGCCGGACGGGCGGTGCTTCATCACGGTGATTTTCTATCCCTAAAGGAACGGCGATATAAAGGAGCAATGCCGGAACGCAGATCGCCGAGAAGTTCCACGGGCTTGGTAATCGTAAAAGACCGCGAAGCATCACGACAAGAAGCAGCGGAAAGACCATGAGATAGTACCTTTGATCGCCCGGAAGAGCGATAAAAGTGATCGCAATTTGCACGAAAAGCCAGGGAGCGTGAAACTTCCAAAATCGCCGATCCGTCGCATCGTATCCGTACCGAATATAAGCAATCGCCGCACACGTTGTAAGAACGATACCGGCTCCGAGCACGCGGGGCGATTGAATAAAGCCGAACCCTTTCGAAAACCACCCGAGAATGTGGGAGGCAAACCGCACTCCCAGATAGTGAGGAGTCCAATCGCCGGCCCCGATATAAATGGAAGGTCGATTTAGACGCCAGCGCCATTGGCCGTACACGAGCTCGGGATAAACCCGCCAGAATCCCCCACTCGGCCGGAGTTGAGACTGTATGTACCACATTGGCAAAAGCCAGGTCAGACAACCCGCGACCAGCAGCGCATACGAAAGCCACCATGTCTTCGCATCCACCGAGCCTTTCTTGAGCGGAATGGCAAGAATCACTGCGACAACGGGAAACAATTGCGGTCGTGTCCCAGCCGCGGCAGCTCCCATGAGAGCAGCCCAGACAATCAGGCCGCGCTTCTTCTGTTTTAAAAAGCAGACCGCAGCAAGTAACTCCGCGCTCATGAAACCGGCTGCCAACATGTCGGTCAGCGCCTTCGTAGCCGTCATCCAAACCACTGGCGTGATCAGCAAGGAAGTTGCGACCCACCACGCGAGCTTCTCGGAAAACTGGGCGCGAATAATCGAGAACCAGGCCGCGATGAAAAGGCCACCGCCAAATGCCGAAACGCAGTAAAGCGAAGATTCCGTTCCGGTGTGGAAAAGTTTCGTCCCGAGCCAGCCTAAAAAAATGAAGAGTGGATACCCGGGTGGATGCGGCTGGTGATGCCAGAGATCGAATGAGCGCACACCCATCGCAAATTGCACAGCATCGATTTCATCGAGCGCCGGCGAATGTGTGAGGAAGTAAAGCGCGAAGGCGGCAAAGAAAAGGAACACGGCTTTAATCACGGATTGTTGACCGGAATCGCCTTGTTCCATCTCGGTTGAGGTCATAGTGACCAGCGCATTCGTTGTTGTTCGGCCATTGATTCGTATTTTAACTGTCAGGCTGCTGCAAGACAGTCCCTTGAGTGAGTGTAATTGTTATCCGTGTCATCTCGAAAAATTCTCTGATCATACGATGTCGATCTTGTCCCCATGTTTCCGCTGATTTGCGCGGCCCTTGTCATTTTGTGTGTGCTCGGTCTCAAGCGTCTGCTTCCTGCTAGTAGAAAGCATCGGCGACAAGTCCGTTTCATCCGTGAAACCTTGGCAAGCGACAGAAAGTCAGACGATCGCCGTATCATCGCTTCAGTTTCGACGGTACCAGAGCGGATCGGCAACCTAGGGCCGACGATTCGCTCTCTGCTGAGACAGACGCGGCCACCGGATGAGATCGTCCTGGCCATCCCGGAATTTTCGATTCGGGAACAACGGCCTTATGCAGTTCCCAAACATGTTTCGCGTTGGCCGCGAATGCGTGTTTTGCATTGTCAAAAGGATTGGGGGCCGGCCACGAAGTTTATCCCCATCGTTCGAGAAGAATTAGCGGCGGGCCGGGGAAATACATTGATCATGGTGGTGGACGATGATCGGATTTATCCGCGAGATGCACTCGAAACGTATCTCCACTACAACAAGCAATTACCTGACGCGGCTCTTTGTTTTCGCGGTGCCGCAATGCCGCGAGATTTGGATTGGCGTCACGCCAAAATGATTCGCGCGAGCGAACTTCGCCAACCGCAACCCGCAGCGGTGATCACAGGGTGCGGGAGTTATCTAATCCAGCCGAGGTTCTTCGACGAGTCGCTCTGGGATTATTCCCAGGCGCCAAAGGGAGCATTTTACATGGACGATATTTGGATCAGTGGGTGTCTCGCTCGTCGCAACGTGAAGAGATATGTTGTGCCTGCATCGGCCATGATGCGGAGTGTGTTTCGCCAACGCCGGACCTTATCGCTGCACGATGTTCCTGACGGACGTCAATACAACAACAACGAAACGATCGCACTTTTCGGGGACGCCTGGGACGTCTTTGCTTCGCATTAAGGACGTTTGTCCTTGCGATAGATATGGTGCTGCAACCATTGAACACCAAAGACTGCCAGGAAAGCCGCAGCGCTGACGACTTGTCCGGCAATTCCACCCAGGAATGTTCGGCAGACGAGCGCGGGAATGAGCGCGACTCCTGCGGCGATCAGCGGTGGGCGAATGTCGCTCCATGAATCTTTCCAGTGAAAGATCCATCGCAGTGTCGTGTAACGCAGAATGCCTTGAACGACGTAGGGCAAAAGGATACCGAAGGCCGCACCCATCACACCGAAGCGCGGAATTAACCAGAGGAGCCCGGCAGCAGCAACGGTGCACGTGATCGAAGAATGCAGAAGATTCAAATGTGGCCGTTGCACCATGATTACGGTTTCGCCTAATGCCACAAACGCATTGATAGCACTGGCAAGAGCGACGATGCCGAGCCAAACACCGCCTTGCCAAAATGCCGGACCGTACAGAAGCAGAATCGTGCTGCCGGCGAGCGACATCACTGCTACCAGCGGCAACAAGATCCAGAGCATCCACTGAGCAAGCCGAGCATAAGTAGCGGCAGCGATTTCGTAATTGGCCGTCGCGGTCATGCCAGCCACGACCGGTGCGAAAATTGGGTTGAAGACCTGATTCACTTTTCGGAGCCCGTTCGCGGTGCCGATCACTGCACTGTAAATACCGACGGTTACAAGCGTCACACCGGGCGCGCGTCCAACGAAGTAGCCGAGCATGAGAAGATCCAACCGAGCAATGAACGCGTTAATCAGTTGATAAATGCTGATGGGAGCCGCATACGCGATTAGCGACCGTGCTTCGCCGAGAGGGGAAACAACGTCCGTGTGTGCCGGAATATGGCGAAACAACTTTGAGGCGAGTCCGAGCGCGACAAGTCCTGATGCTGCCGTCCCAACGATTGCAGCTACCTCCGGCGACGATTCTTTGAAGCCGACGGCGAGTGCAAGCAGGAACGCGAGTGTCGTTGCAATCGGCTCGGTCATCCCGCGAGAGTAGATGTCGTGTTGCATTACCTTCATCCCACGCGAGATGGCGGTGCTGATGCGATACAGCGCCAGACCGGGCATCGCGCAGAGGACCAGCGCAAGCGCAGAAACCATCTGCGGCTGCACGTGGAGGTGGTTGTTAAAAAATCGGAGCGCTACTATCACAATCGCAGCAGTGACAACGGACTGCGCAACTCCAAGCACCACGGCGACTCGAAAAAGCGCCCTGCTTCGCGCACGATTGCCCACAGCCTCCGAGCGCGCAATGAATGTGATGATCGCGTTGTCGAGGCCTAGAACGCCGATCTTGCTGATGATGTCAGTACTGGACCAAGCAACGGAGAATATGCCGAGTGCTGCTGGCCCAAGCATCCGGGCCACGAGAAACGTGAATATCCCGCGGAAATTCGAAGCCAACATCGCGATTGTGTTCAAGAACGCGCCGCGTTTTAGCTCCACTCCGGTTTCGTCTACGCGCGCCGGGGCATCCACTGCCGGGGGCGGAACGTCCAGCGTAGCTTCCCTGGTCCTCCCTAATTGGTCGCGAAGCCGGTCAGAGGCTTCGGCGATTTCGATGTTAGACATCATGAGCAAGTGCGCCTTGATTCATTTTTGGCCAGAAACATGCTCAAAGCAGCACACGCCTAAACTAACATTCGCGCTCATATTGGCTCGACGCTACAATCGACTGCTCGGACCGCCAAAATTTTTCGCAAAGATTGACTATCTTAGGAAGGAGCGGGGAATGGATCTCCCTGTAGGTATTTCAACTTTACAACGTGCCGATCGCTGGATTGGTGCGCCGCTCTGCTTCATTCTAGTATGCGAGTTTTAATTACAGGAGGCGCCGGTTTCATCGGCCGGCATATCTCCGAACACTTCCAGGATCGAGCGGAGGTGCGCGTTCTTGATAACCTGCGCTGCGGTTTTAAGAGCAATTTGTCTGGCTTGGGATGCCAACTCATCGTCGGCTCAATTCTCGATCGCGATCTCGTGAGAGAAGCTATGAAAGGCGTGGACTTTGTCTTTCACCTCGCGGCTATGGTGAGCGTGCAGGAATCTGTGCAGAAGCCGAATGAATGCGCCGAGATTAATGCTTGGGGTACAGCGATTGTTTTGGAAGAGGCGGCGCGGGCGCGAGTGAAAAAGCTGATCTTCAGCAGCTCGGCTGCAATTTACGGCGACAATCCAACCATTCCAAAAATTGAAAGCATGCCGGCCGAGCCAAAAAGTCCCTATGCCACAGGCAAGTATGAAGCCGAACGGCATTGCTGCTCCTTCACGGATGAAGGGCGACTCCCCACTGTTTCCCTTCGCTATTTTAACGTCTTTGGTCCCTACCAAGATACGAGAAGTGAATACACCGCGGCCGTTCCGGCTTTTATTGAAAAAGCAATCAGAAACGAGCCGATTACGATTTTCGGAGACGGCCGGCAGACGCGAGACTTCATTTATGTAAGGGATGTGGTCGCGGCCAATGCCTTCTTCGCGTTAAAATCGCAGGCAACCGGGGTCTTCAACGTCGCTTGCGGGAGGCAGATCACAATAACCGATCTGGCCCTAACGATTCGCAACCTTGCCAAGTCTTGCTCCACGATTGAATACAGCACAGAGCGGCCGGGCGACGTGAAACATTCAGTCGCAGGCGTGGATAAGACGCAAACGGCTGGCTTTAGGCCGGTCTACGATCTAGCCGGAGGATTGCGTGCAACAATCGAATTTTTCAGGAAAGACATAGCGGGCATTGAGCAGGGCCTTCACTTATGACGCGATGTCAAAACCGCTGGATCAACGCGGTCATCATCGCCCTGGTTGTCATCCTGCGTGCGCCCACGCTCTGGCCGTCGATGTACACGACCGATGAGGGGTATTACGGTACGATCGCAGACGATATCTTGGACGGTGGCGCGGTTTACAGCACGTCGGTGGATACGAAGCCTCCGGGAATGTATTACATTTACGCCGGCGTTTTCCGGGTAGCTGGGAGGAACAACCTTTTTGCGGTCCACCTCCTCGCCATTTTTGTCGTCGCGGCCACCGCCCTCGTCCTGCGGCGAATCGCTGCGCGAGTGGCGGACGACTGGGCAGGAGCGTGGAGTGGCATTGGCTATGTCGTGTTCGTCCATGCCTACTGGCCAGGTGACACGCTCGGCGCAAACAGCGAGATTTTCGCCTCTCTTCCGCTCGCGTTGAGTGTCCTTGCCTTCCTCCAAGGGCAAAGAAGGCCGGCTTGGGGTTTGATGTTTCTCAGCGGCGCGCTGGTCGGGGTAGCAACATTGATCCGGCAGCCTTCGGCCGTGAACTTGGGCGTAATGCTGGCGTGTCTCGCTTATGGCTGGCTCATTCCCCGCACCCACTCGTTCGCACGTGTTTTGGCAGCAGGCAGCGGTGTCGTGATTGGATTCATCGCGGTGATTGCCGCACTGGCCTGGTATTACCAGCTGCAGGGCAATCTGCATGACGCATATCTCTGGGCCTGGGCGTTTGCGATTCGCTACGTCGGGTCCGAAACGACCTTCGCTTATGTTCTGAAACGTCTCGTCACTGTCCATCTCGCTGTGATTCTTCTCTCGGGGTTGTTGTGGTATTTTGGCATCTGGCAGGTGGTTGAAACGCTGAGATCTTTTTGGCGGAAGAGAGCTGTGTCTCCCGAAGAGATCCTGCTTCTTTTGTGGTTCGGTCTCACCTATCTTGCGATCTTTGTTGGATGGCGATTTCCGGGACATTATCATCTGGCAGTGCTTCCGCCGCTTTCGGTTCTCGCGGGCCAGGCGTTCTCGCGCTTTGTCGCGGAACAGCGACGTTCTCCTCAGCCACGCTGGCGATGGATCCGAACAGGCATCATCGGTGCTGCTGCCCTGCCTGCGATAGGTTTTCTCATCGTGGCCTTTGTAGTGCGAACGCAGACGCTCCATTTTCTCCCTGTTGTTCAGCAGATCGTCAAGGAGACGAGCGCCACCGATCGTATCTTTGTTTGGGGAAGTACCCCACAACTGTACAGTTTCTCCGGCCGGCGGATGGCGACGCGTTTCGTGAGCTGCACACACTTGGTTGGCGCCTACGCCAGCCGGCCTCTTGAAGTGAGAGATAGAGGGGAGAGCGTGATTCCGGAAAGTTGGGAGATGTTCCAGAAAGACTGGGAAGCGCACCCCCCGGTGCTCATAATCGACATGTCACCGGTGGACCCGTTCTGGTTGGCTCATCCCATGACGCGATATCCCGTGCTTCGCGCCTACCTTCCCGAATACCGTGTGGAGCGCGTGATCCACGGGGACACAATCTATCGTCGGCTTTAACGACGGACCCGAAACAGTGCGCATGACGACGTGGAGGCCAAGCGTCTCGGTTGTTTATCCAATGTTCAATGAAGAAGAGAACATCGAGCGCGCCGTCCATTTCGCGGAGGCCGTCCTGAACGACATGACGTCTGATTACGAAATCCTCATCGTCAATGACGCCAGCACGGACCGATCAGCAGAAATCGCGGAAGCCCTGGCGCGATCAAACCCTTTTGTGAAAGTGTTCCACCACGAACTGAATTTGAAACTGGGAGGCGCGCTTCGCACAGGCTTTAGCAACGCCACGAAAGAGCTCGTCTTTTACTGTGATTCGGATTTGCCCGTCGATCTCACGGAGTTGAACCGGGCGGTGCACATTATGGAGTTTACAAGGTCCGACATTATTTCGGCCTTTCGTTTCGATCGCACCGCGGAAGGACCTATTCGCACCGTATATTCCGTGGTTTACAATTTACTTATCCGTTTCCTTTTTCCGTTACGGGTGAAGGACATCAATTTCTCCTTCAAATTGTTCAAGCGAGAGGTCTTGGAGAAGGTTGCGTTAGAGGCGGAGGGTTCGTTCATCGACGCGGAACTGCTGATCAAGGGCAAGTTGCACGGATTCAAGATCGTGCAATTCGGCGTAGATTACTTTCCCAGAAATCGCGGCACCTCCACTCTGGCCAGTCCGGACGTGATCTTCAAGATGATTCGAGAACTGGTTACCTTTCGGATGAAGATGCGACACGAAATCCGGGCGGCCCGCGTCTCCGCGCCTTGAAACAGCTGATTGTTAACGCGGATGACCTGGGACTGACGCCAGGAGTCAACCGAGGGATTCTGCGGGCGTTTCAAGATGGAATCGTAACGAGTGCCTCGTTGCTTGTGACGGGGAGTGCATTCGAGGAGGCTGTCGCGTTGGCTCGGCAGAACCCGGAACTGGATGTCGGCCTGCATCTGACGCTGGTGGAAGAGCGAGCCGTCCTGGGGCGTGAGGTCTTGCCGACCCTGGTTGATGAAACCGGACGGTTTCCCCGCACGAGTAGTGAATTTTTCAGACGCGCCTTTCTGGGACGCATCAACTGGGATGAGGTCGAGCGTGAGATCGCGGCGCAGATCGCGCGTTTTCAGAAGACAGGACTGCGACTTTCCCATCTTAATAGCCACCAACATCTCCACATGTTCCCGCCTGTCTTCCAAATCGTTAGGCGGCTTACCCGCGAGATGGATAATATTTGGATTCGCAATGCTGCTGGCCCCTGGCGAAAATCGCCGGGCGTCCGAATGGGGCGGTGGGTACAGCGGCTTGGTTTGAATCTGACCTGTCTGTCAGCGCGAGCTTTGCACGGCCCGCCCGTGCCGCAAATGCCGGATGGGATGTACGGATTCGAAGTCAGCGGGTGTTTAACTCGTTCTGCGCTCGAACAAATACTCTGGAAAATTCCTGACGGCCTGTATGAATTGATTTGCCATCCCGGCGAAAATGATGCTGATACGCGGACGCGATACAGTCATTGGGGCTATCGGTGGGCTGAGGAACTGGAGGCTCTGACCGCGCCCGAAACGCGGGTGGTTCTAGAGGAACAGGGAATCGTACTGACTTCGTTCGTGCGGGCGTTTGGACGTGGGAGCAACTAAGCTCCTAATAAATTGCGTCGCGGGTAACCAGCCCCTAAACTGAATCTTTCCCATTAGTCGCATGAAGCTCTTGAACAAAATCGGCCGCGAATTTTCCGGCTATAACATTTTGGAATCGGGTCTTTACGTGACGGATCGTTGTAATCTCGATTGTGCTTATTGCACCGAGTACGACAACAGCCGGCCGCATCCGAGGCTCGACGATTTGAAAAAGTGGGTCCGGAAAATTCGCGAACTTGGCACCATGCGCATCGCTCTTGTCGGCGGCGAACCACTCATGCATCCAAATATTGTCGAGCTTGTTCGCTACTGCCGCGAGCTTGGCTTTGCCACCAGTCTGACCACGAATGGTTTTCTCCTCACGCGTGAACTCGTCGCCCAACTGGAAGATGCCGGGTTACAGGTCATGCAGATCAGCGTTGACCGAATGACGCCGAGTCCAATTACCAAAAAAACTTTCAAGACGATTTTGCCGAAGCTCGATTACTTTCGTGATTCAAAAATCAGCCTGCATATCACCGGAGTGATTTGTGCCGATACCTTGCCCGAATCGCAAGCAGTGCTTGAGACCGGTTTGTCCCGCGGAATTCCGACTGAAGTCCGTCTCGTGCATGCGGACCCATTGCAGCGGTTTCGTGTCGATCGCGGGCAGCGGGACGAACTCGAACGCTTTATCGATTCGATGATCGAACGAAAACGACGCGGAGAAAAGATTCACACCAGCGAGGCCATCCTTAATTACCAACGCAGTCTCCTCCGGGGCGAGCACGTCGAGTGGACGTGTATGGCCGGCTACAAATTATTTTTCGTTTCCGCGCAAGGAAAATTCTGGATCTGCAGCATGGTGCACACAGATAAGCACATCATGGACGTCACGCTGGACGATCTCTACGCAAACTACCGCAAGAAATCGTGCCAGAAAGGTTGCGGCGTTTATTGCGCAGTGAGTGCTTCGCTCCTTGTGGAAAAGCCCGCTCAGGTTCTCGGCAAGGAAATCGTCGCGCGCGCCAAGCGCATTCCATCAATGTTTCGTCGTTCCCTAACTCCGGATACGGACAAAGCGACGCACGGCGCCATCGCAAATCCAGATGGAACGCACGAGATGAACGGCAGCACTAAAAGCGGCCCATCCGCACATGATCCCGTAACTTTGCGGCAAAGCGTCTAACAAAAAGCCGCACGCCAGGGTCCAAACGTAAACGTTTCTTCGAGCCGCGATCAGCCGGAAAGCACGGTCGAACGGCGTAACGTCGTCCAGCAGGCGGCCTCTCGCTATCTTTACCCGGCGCTTTGCGAATTCATCCAGTAGGTGCGACGCGATGAGCAAAGCGAGAAAATAGAACGCGTTTGGAAATTGGCCGCTTCGCCACAAATGAAAGGCAATAGCCAGCCACCACGAGTTTTCGATTAAATAATCGAGATGATGTTCCCACTTCCCGCGCTCGGTCATTTCGATTTTGACACGCGACTGCTTCCCGTCGAGTCCATCAACGATGCCAAATATGAGAGCAGCGAGAATTCCGAGTCCGATACGGCCAACTGCGAACGCAACGGTCGCGCTGCATCCGATGATAAAGCCCGCAATTGTAATTTGGTTTGGCGTGATTCGCGTTTTGCAAAGAAGCGAGATGATTGCGGTTTCGATCGGCGCGTGGATGTAAGCGGGCAAGTCCAGCGTTCCTTTTTGTGCGGAATCAAGAATGATGCGCTCAGCCAGACGGCGATCCTGCTCCAGCGGCGCACGAAAACAGAGTGGCCGCGCGTGCCGACGCATGCTGACGATGTAATCATCTTCCCTTGCCGCGTCGACGGTATCGATCTTGCCGTGGTCGATCTTCCTTGTGAGTTCACTAGAAAACGGCGCCGTGGGTGAAAGGGCCAAAAGAAAATCTCTCGTGATCAATGCAGGGCCGCAGGGATTTCGAACCAAATGTTGCGCGAATTCTGGTGGATTGGAATCGACAAGCGCAACCGATGAATCTTTCGCGCAGAGGGCGCCAAGCAGGCGCGCGTCACAATAGATATTTACCGGGACTATTAAGAAGCAGTCAGCGGAGCTTTGTTCTAAAAGCCGTTCGGCAGTAAGAGGTTCAGTTGCGCTCGAAGCAAGATCCGCAGTTATGTGTTCCCGCGGCCACGAGCGCTTGGCTAATTCAGCTCCGACGATTTCCGGCGTCGTCGAAAAAACAATCGCACGTCGAAATCCGAGTCGCTGCAAAATGCGGAGCAAACGTTCGAGCAAATTGACGCCGCACAATTCAATCAACGCCTCCGGTATATCTGCGATCAAGATTGGCAGGATGTTCTGCATCGCACGCGAGCTTAACGGTGGTCGGCGCATGCTGCCACCCTTCAGGGCAAGTCGGCCGATTTGATTAAGCCGAGCGACTGACCAGTCAGCTGCCGAGTCCGTCGCGATTACAAGGCGCTTTAAACAACCGAACTTCGCGTGCCGCGCGCGTAGCTGGCGATGATCCGACCATCTTTCATTTCGTGGATCCAATCGCAAGCTTCGGCGATAAATGGATTATGCGTTGCGAGAAGTAGAGCGTTCCCACCTTGTTGCACGATATTTTGCAGCAGTTCAAAAGCGCGGTCTGAGTTGGCCGTGTCCAGATTGCCGGTCGGTTCGTCGGCCAGAATCACGCGCGGTTTGTTAGCGAGCGCGCGCGCGATGGCCACACGTTGTTGCTCGCCTCCGGATAGATGACGGCTGGGTCTGCGCAGTTTGTCGCTCAAGCCCACCGCTTCCAGCAGGTCAGCGGCGCGTTCACGCATCTGTGCATCGGAGAGCTGCCCGAGCTTGCGCATCGGGATCATCACGTTTTCCTGCGCCGTGAAATCTTCCATCAAAAAATGAAATTGAAAAATGAAGCCGATGAACTTGCTCCGCTTATGTGCCAGCTCGTCATCGCTCAGATGAGATACCGGCTCCGATTCGATCGCCACCTGGCCGGCATCGGGAGAATCGAGCAGGCCGAGAACATACAGCAACGTGCTTTTGCCGCAGCCCGACGGTCCGACGACGGCGTGGACACTCCCGGCCTGGACCTCCAGAGATACACCGCGTAAAGCGTGCACGCGTTCTTCCTCTTCACCAAGGTAGCGCTCAATGCCTTCACAACTCAGGCAAATTTGCGAGTTCATCTTGAGCCCCGAATAGTAACAACCGGCGGCAACTCAGCGGCGCGGCGCGCGGGCACATAACTCGCGATGAACACCGCCAGGACGGCCAGCAGTGTGGCAAACACGTAGTGTCGCCAATCCCATGTCACCAGAAAATAATTCGTGTACAGCAGACCGCGGAGACGGATGGGAATGTGCGACACGCCCCACGTCATCAATCCGCCGAGTAAGCAACCGAGCAGCGATCCGGCCGCGGCGATCAGGGCGCCCTGCCAGAGAAAAATCGAGGAAATATCGATGCGCCGGTAACCCATCGAACGCAAAATCGCGATCTCCTTGATTTTCGCCAGCACCGACATCGTCAGCACATTAAAAATGCCGAAGCCGGCCAGCAGGATGATAAGAGAAACGGTAATCGCGACCGACATTCTAAGGGTCAGAAAAAGTTGCAGTGTGCTCTCCTCGCGTTCCTGCCAACTGGAGGCGTTGTGCTGAAAGAGCGTTTCGAAACGGCTGGCCAACACCGGCGCGCGATTCGGATCGCGTAGTTTGTAGATAATCATCGTGGCACCGGACGGTTGTTGCAGTAGAGCCTGGGCGACTCGGGCATGCGAATAAACCCGGACCGAATCAATTGATCCAATGCCGGCGCGCGCGATCGCCGCAACCGTAAATCGCCAGTACTCGCCGTTGGGCGCCAGCAATTGCAATGTGTCGCCGACGCCAGCCTGAAGTAGCTCTGCCAGGCGCGAGCCGATAATGATTGAGCTCGTGTTGTTTCGAAAATCGTCAAAGTTGCCATCAATCAATTGGTGAAGAATATCGGTGGTCCGCGCGTGCAGCGCGGGATCGATGCCATAAAGATCGACAGTCGCGTTCTCAAATCCCGCGCGAGCGCTGACCGTTCCGCGCAGAACCGGTGAACAGGACACCACATTGGGAAATTGCCTGCTCACGCGCATGATTTCATTCGGGTTAGTGATACCTTCAAAGTAGATACGGCGCCCTGTGGTTCCTCTGGAGCCTTTCGCCGCGACGATGAGCGGTTCGTAGCGCGGACGAAAACGTGATCTGACGACGAGCGCACCATTGCTGCCGATCGTCGAGTCAATGAAATACCGGGCGAAGCCCTGGGTCTGCGCTTGCGTGCAGATAAAGATGGCGACGCCGAAAACAACACCGCTCAGGCTCAGCAGCAATGCCCGCTTGCGATGCGTCAAAAAGCGCAGGGCAATATAAAGCGGCGGCGTCATGGCGCCTTTGGCGGCGGCGGTGAGCTGACCTTTCGCTGCCGCAGGGCTTCTCCGGGTCGGAATTTGTCCTGGTCGGAAACGATCACGTGACTGCCTTCTTCCAGCCCACTGGTCACTTCCGTGAAATCGAGGGTGCGAAATCCAACGCCAACCGTGCGAGACTGCACAATGCCGTGCTTCACCAGTAACGCTTGATCGACAAGCAGCGCGCGCGTCGGCACCAGAAGGGCATTTTGGTGCGTGCCGGTGATGATGTTCATCTCCCCAGTCATTCCAACCATCAAATTGTCTGGCGGATTTTCCATCTCCAGCACGACGGTATAGCGCTGGGTGGTTGGATCGGCGGCGGGCTGAACTGAAGTGACGCGCGCGGTGAAAGTGCGGGTCCGATAAGCGTATAGTTGCACCTTTGCATTCATCCCCGGTTTCACTTCGCCCACATCTTCTTCGTTTACTTCGCCGCGAATGTAATTCTTATGCGACGAGACGGTGAAAAGCTCGTTGCCATCTGAAACCAACTCTCCATCAATTGTCTGAACGTTGGTAAGAAGCCCGTCGATGGGCGCGCGCACCTCCGAATTCTTCATCTGGGCTTCCAGTTTTTTTGTCGTTTCTTCGAGCGAGTTGAGATTGCGATCCCGATCGATCCGCTCTGTTTCCACCGCGCCTCGCAGCCGGTTCGCTTCGCTTTTCGCCTTCTGATATTCAACTGCTGGCACGTTGCCCGAACCGACTACCTTTTCGAGCCGCTGCAGATTGTCCTCCGCCGCTTTGAGTAACTCCGACGAGGGGAGTGGGAGGGCTGCGCGCTCCCTGGCAGCTTCCAGATCGGCGCGCGCTTGCTTTAATTGTCGGGAAGTTTCCTCATCAGCGATCATTGCCAGCAACTGTCCTTTCTGCACATTCTTGCCGATTGCGCCACGACCGGCCGAGAAAGCCTCCGCCAGCTGAATGAAACCGGCATTTTGGGCTCGAACACGAACGACAAACGCCGGTTCGATTCGCACCGTCCCGTAAACTGCGGAGATGGCCGTTCCCCGGCGGACGGTCACCACTTCCGCCACCGGCATTAGAAAATAATACGCCAGCGCGAAGAAGGCCACGAGCGCCGCTCCGCCGCCCCACAAAATCCGTTTTGATTCCGGCAATTTCAATTGCGGGAACTAATGCACGTTTGGCGCGGTGTCGTCTGAAAATTGAAAATAACGCCCGCTGGCTCGGTCCCATTCTGCGACGGCCAGGTTGTGCCGATAAACGGCATCCAGCAGCCCGCTTCTGGTGGTCAAAAGCGCATTTTCAGTGACGCGATATTCAAGCGGCGGGACGAGGCCGTTGGCGACATTTTCCCGGACCGTCCGGGCGCTTTCTTCCGCGGCGACTGAGGCTGTCGAGAGCGAGCTTTGGCGGGCATCGATTGCCTGAAGGTCGTTGGCAATCCGCGACAGTTCGCGGCTGACATTGGCTTCCAGTTTCCTGCACGTCAGTTCGTTCTCTTCCCGTGCTGCGCGCGCTTTTAACACTGCGCCGCCTATTTTGCCGTTATCGATTACCCGCCATGTGTATGCCGCCTTTTCGCGAATCTCCGATCCAATAAAATCCTGTGTCTTGCTTGTGGAGCCCTGGCGATGGATGCCTGTGACTGGGACGTACTCGCCAGGAATGCTTCCAACGACGGCAGGATAATAGTCGGCTGCGATGATGCGTTGATCTTCGTTGGCAGCGCGCACGAATAAACGCGCGAGCTTGAGATCGGCCCTTCGTTGTAAAGCCGCCACCGTTTCGGAAGCAAGATCGACGCGCATCGAAATAAACTCGAGCTCGCCTTCCGGCTCCGGCAACGATGATTTGGCGGGATCGATAGCCATCGCTTCCGCCAATTTCAATTGTGCTTCCCGATAGGCGCGGTGGGCCCTCTCAACTTGCGGAACGAGCTCGTCGGCCTGGACAGTTGCGCTGGTAAATGCGCTCTTATCAGCCAACCCGGCTTCGAAACGCCCTTTCTGAGTCGTAACGTTCTGTTGCAATTTTTGTCGTTGTTCGTCTCGAATGGACTCGAGCGACCGATTGTAAAGCGCGCCGTAAAACGCGAGCCGCGCGGCGTGTAACTGCTCTACAACGGTGACATTCAGTTGCTGTTGGGCGATCAGGACTTCGACGTCTCCACGCCGAAGCGAAGGCGGCACAGCCATGTCGAACAAAGTCTGCGTGAGCAAGCCACGCCCGATGCCAAAGCCTTTTACTCCGCTTTCACCAGCCCGGTGACCGGCCTGGACGCCGGCCGGCACGCCCACCTCAGTGCGAGGCCAGACAATGGAGCGAAAAACCAGCCGCTTCCCGGTCGCTTGCTCCAGGCCGGCTTTGGCTTCCTGGATAGCGGGATTTTTTTCCAGTGTGGTTTGCAGAACACTTTCGAGCGTGATGGCGCTGGCGGAGGATACCCAGCAGATCATGAAAATTGCAATTACACGTTCGGTCGTGATCATCGCTGGCTCAGTTTCTCCGGTGGCTTCGCTACATCGGCAGCATGCGCCGCATTGCGATTTTCATTGTTCGCGTTTTTGAAGTCCGATCCGAAATCGAGCGCTTCGGCTGAGCTGGCGCAAACATGTGCCAGGCGGGCGAGGCCCACGTTGTGCAGATAGATCGCGCTCAATCGAGTGGTCCGCGTCCGGGTTACATCGGATGCCGCTTGCAGGACGTCGAGCTGTGTTCCCAACCCGGCGGCGAAATTGGATTTGGCCATCTCAAGCGCTCCGTCAGCCGTCTGCACGTTTTTTGTTTCGCTTTCGAGCACGCGCTGGGCTTGTTGAAGATCGAAAAACGCGCTGCGCACTTCTGAAGCAACAGTCCGCCGCGCTGCTGCCAGGGCTTGCACTGCTGCCTCGCGCCGAGCGCGCGTCGCTTGCATGCGCCCTTTGGTCGCCAACCCATCGAAGATGTTCCACGTTGCGTTTATTCCTACGACACCGCCGTAGTTAAATTCCTGGCCTACTTCCGGATCACGCTCGCTGTAAACTTCGTACCCGGAAAAAGCGCGAACATGCGGACGCGTCGCGCTCCGATCCAGAACATACTGGCGGTCTTCGATCTCGATATCTTTCTGCCGCGCTTTGATGACCGGCCGATTCGCGTCGGCGCGGGCGAGGCAACCGTTTAGATCCGCGTGGTTCGGTTGATATTGCAATTCGCCTGAAATCTCAAATGGCGGCGCCTGGGCTCCCGGGCGCAAATCAGTGCCGAAAAGTTCCGCCAGTCGCAGGTAGGAGTTTTTCAAGTCGGTCTGCGTGTTGAAGAGTTCCGGCCGCTCGTTGGCCAGGGCTACCTCGGCTCGTTGAACGTTCAGTTTGCTCACGATGCCGGCGCTAAATCTCTCCTGCTGGTTCTTGAGTTCCTCGTCCAACACCTGCACGGAATCTTCCCGCCGGTATAGAGGTTTTGTTCCAGCTTCAGTATTGCGTTGTAATCTTCCTGTCGAAGGTTCGTCTCGCTCTGAGTCTGTCGTTTATCGTACAGCCCGCTGGAGGTCAGCGAGGGAAGAAAGCCAGAGCGCGCTTCGATGAAACTGCCGCGCGCTGCCAACACTTTCTTGCGCGCAATCAGGATTTCGGGGTTGCGCTCCTGGGCGACAGCGACTGCCTGTTCGATCGTGTAAGCAGGGGCCGCACCGAGTATTTTCGAAAAAGCGGACAAAACGACAGCGCTCAGCATGCTGATGGCCGCGAACTTCGAACACATTGGTTTGTCTCCTTAGGACGGCTTTCCTTGGACCAGGAATGCCTGTGACTCTTGCCCTTATATCAGGTCTTGCAAGCTGGCGCGACTTCGGACACATTCGGCGCTTGCAGTATTTAGAGCCAAAGGGCAGGCGCAGCCTATCGTGATTGAAACGGCCTAACTTGTGTCTTGCTCCGAATAATCTAATTCAGGTAGCTTTGCAGTTTTAACAATTTAGAAATGAGAAAAATAAGAATCGCCATCGTCGGGGTTGGAAACTGCGCCAGCTCTCTTGTCCAGGGAATCAATTTTTATGACGGCTCCTCCGCCAACGGCACTCGCATCGGCTTGATGCACCGGCAGGTCGGCGGCTATCGCCCGAGCGACATTGAGATCGTGGCCGCGTTTGACATCGACCGGCGCAAAGTCGGGCTGGACGTAAGCAAAGCCATTTTCTCGCCGCCGAATTGCACAAAGGTTTTCTGCGAAAAGATCAAGCTCACCGGCGCCATCGTAAAAATGGGTTGCGTTCTGGACGGCTACGCTCCGCACATGCGTGATCAGGACCCCCTGCGCACATTTCTTCCACTGGAGAAAGAATCCATTCGCGAAGAGATCATCGCCGAGCTGAAAAACTCCTCTGCTGAACTGATGGTCAATTATCTTCCTGTAGGCTCCGAACAAGCCACCCGGTTTTACGCCGGCTGCGCGCTCGAAGCCGGCCTGGGCTTTGTCAACAATATCCCGGTTTTCATCGCCAGCGATCCGACGTGGTCGAAGCGTTTTGCCGATAGAAATCTCCCCCTTATCGGCGACGACATCAAGGCGCAAATGGGCGCCACGATCCTGCATCGGGCGATGGTGGATCTTTTTCGCAAGCGCGGCGTGAAACTTGTGCGCACCTATCAGCTGAACACCGGCGGCAACACCGATTTCCTGAACATGCTCAATCGCACCCGTCTGGCCTCTAAGAAAACTTCCAAAACTGAAGCGGTGCAATCTGTCACTGGTGAGCGTCTGGCAGACGAAAATATCCACATTGGCCCGAGCGATTATGTGCCCTGGCAACTCGACAATAAAATTGCCTTTATTCGGGTTGAAGGCCGGCTCTTTGGCGATGTGCCGATGGAAATTGATCTGAAGCTTTCCGTCGAAGATTCACCAAACTCAGCAGGCGTGGCGATCGACGCAATTCGCTGCTGCAAACTTGCGCTCGATCGTGGGATCGGTGGCGTGTTGCATTCCGCCTCTGCTTATTTCTCCAAGCATCCGCCCGTGCAAATGACCGACGACGAAGCATATCGCTGTGTCGAACAATTCATCCGCGGCGAGCGCGAAAGCTGAGCATCGCTTCGATTCCCGCTACATTTCGAAGCCGCTTCCACTCGTTCGCCAGTTCGGTTTGATCATAAACGATTAGCTGGCCGGTCGCGGTCGAAAAAATTCCTCCACCGACTTGCTGTTTCGTCATTTCGGTTACCGCTTTCCAGTATGCTGCAATCTGCGGCCGATAGTCGGCGCGCAACTTGCCGATTTCGTTCCGTTCGATCCGGTTCGTTTTCCAATCGAGAATAAACCACTCCTTTTCGCCTGGCCGGAACAAGGCAAGATCGATAATGCCTTCCAAACATTGATTCGCGTTCATTCGCCAGAAGAACGGCATTTCGACGAAAACATTTCCGGCTAAAAAGTCCCGACGCTCGGAAACAAATTGGCTCAACAACTTCCATTCGCGTCGTGAGCGTGCCGGCTCGGGTGACGTCGCAACACTTTTGTCAAAAGCTGCCTGCCATGCATCCGTCTGCGAACGCCACGGAATCTCCTGCGCAAACTCGTGCCACCAGAGGCCGTATCGCGTGGCAGGATTATCGATTCGCGTTGGGCGCAGTTCCGGTTCAATCTCGCTCCAAACCTCCACCCCTTCCGCAGCCTCGACTTCCTCTTCCGGAGCAAATTTGCTGGGGTTGGTCGTATGAATGAAACGCGCGGCGCGCTGGCGAGCATCGTCGATCCAGCCGAGTTCGCGTTTCCCAAGATTCTCGGAAACCTGCTCGCACGGAGCCGACTTTTGTCTATCGCGAGTCTCGGTGCATTCCCGCGCGTTAGTTGAAAGCGCAGCCAGCACTTCGCAGTTGCACTCGCCATCTCCGGCGCGGAGCCAACTGATTTGCGAACTGCGGTGGAATTGTCCTCTGGCGTTTCGGAAAAATTGCCGATCAAAAGCGAGCACCAACGTGTGCTTCGCGCGCGTGAGAGCCACGTAGAGCAGCCGCTCCATTTCCTGTCGCTCGATTTGCTTAAGCTCGTCTTTGTATTCGTCGAAATCTGTTCGATCAAAAACGAGTTGTGTCTCGAGTGCATTCACACTTCGAATCACGTATGGATATCGCGGCGGCGCGTCGCGGACTTCGCGCGTAAGGAACGGCACGATCACCGCGTGCCACTCGGACCCCTTGGCTTTGTGGGCGGTGATCAATTGGATCGCTTCACGCGGCGACGGGTGGGTCTCACGTGTGGCGTGAAAGTTCCCTCGCAGGCTTTGCCCGAAATCTGCGAGCGAAAATCCGCGCGCTTCGGCGGTTGCGGCAGCGCTGAGCAGCGCGTCGAGTTCGCTGTCTAAATCGCCAAATTCCTCCTCCGGAAGCGACAGCATGCGTTCGCGCAATTGCGTCGTGCGAACGATTTCCTGCACTGCGCTGAACAATGGTTGTTGCGCGATCGCTTCGCGAATTCGGACTAGGCGGTTCAACGTGTCAGCAACCGAGCCCCGCCCGCGCGTGCGCTCAGTAATTTGAAACCGAGCGCCGTGCCCTTGTGAAAATCGATGGAGGTCGTCATCGGACAGACCAAAAATTTCGCGCAGTACCCCGACAATTTCGTAACTGGCGTTCGGATTGGCCATGATTGTGAGGAGCGCCGTCGGCCAGGCGTATGCCGGGCTTTCTCCTTCCCGATCGGTTTCCGAGTGAACTTCCACCGGCAGATGAATATCGACCAGCGCGTCGCGCAACGGCCGCAGCCACGCTTTGCGCGGACACAAAATTGCGACCTGCCGCCACGATTCTGCGCGCAAGTTTTCGAGGCCGGTATCGCGGAGGCACGCAGCGAGTTCGCGCGCTTCCAACATCGCACGCTGCAGTTCCGGCAAATCACCGTCGACGTCGCAATGGAAATCAAAGCGGATCACTTGCCCGGGCAAAACTTCGGGACGCGGATTCAACTCCACAAACTCGACTTGTCCATCCTGATTGTTGAGAATTTCACCAAACGTGGCGTTGACGAAATCGAGCTGCGCGGTGTCCAGCCGAAACGTCACGGAAAACTTCAGTTCCTCCGCGGCGCCCATTGTGACGAGCAATTCGTGCAGTTCGCGATAGCGCGCGAGATCGGCCGGGTCCCGGTAGATCGATTGCTGGAAATCGCCCACCATGCAGAAATGACCGGGTCGCGGTCCGGCTGAGCTGGATGGATTTTCCAACCAAGCGCCGCTCGCTTCCGGCCTGCCCGCCGTAGTCTCGGCGGCGGCGGGAGGCCGCGCGATTTCCAGGAGCACAAAAAATTGCTGCGGATCCGTGTCCTGCGCTTCATCGAGAATAACGCGATAGGTTTTTTCGCGAATGCGCCGGGCTACATCCGGAAGCCGCATCAGTTCTCCGGCGAGCGCGACTTGATCGGCGTACGTCATCAAACCGCGTTCGAGTCGAAACTCGCGGTAATCGCGTTGCACTTCGGCAGCGACGCAAAGCGCACACGCGTTCACCCAGTCGCGCAGCGGTCGAAACGCTTCGCGCCAGATGCCAACAAATTGTTTCGAAGTTGTTGCGCAGGCAGGCCACGCAACGAACTCGTCCGTTTCGCGCCATCGTTTTTCCCAGCGCGTCAGTTCCGCTTTCGCCTTCGCGATATTCAGCGAGGGCTTTTCGTTGGCGGCATAAACTTCAGCAAAGCCTGTGTCAGAACACTGTCTTTCCGGTTCGGCAGCGCGAAGATCGACTTTTGCGTTGCGCGCCAGCTCCATTAATTGCCGCGCCTGGACGTGCCGCAGCAGGATGCGCCGGTTCTGCTCGCTCAATGAACGACCGATCGTCGTGTATTGCTGCACAAACTGGTTCCAAAGGTCTGCCTCGTCGGCGATGAGTTCGAGATTCCGTGGTAAACCGAGGTCATGCCCGTGCGCCGCGAGCAACTTCATGCAAAAGCTGTGAATCGTTCCGAAAAACGCGCGGTTGAATGCCTCGATCACCTCCGGGTTTTTTGAAAGCTTCACATCCTCCAGAATTTGCTGCCGGGCGCGCTGCTGCATTTCATCCGCGGCACGGTTGGTGTAGGTGACCACGACAAGTTGCGGCAGCCATTCCAGCGCCTGCCGGCTCCTCGCGATTTCAACGACCCGATCGGTGATCGCACGTGTCTTGCCCGAACCAGCTGACGCAACTACCGAGAAGTTCCGGCTCAGATCGCACGCGAACCGTTGGCGGACCTTTTCGTCAACGAGGCCACTCATGAATGTTCCCCCTCCTCAACCGCCAGCGCGGGATGCGTTAGCGCCCACTTTTCTTTCAACAGCTCTTCATCGATCCCGAGCGTGGCCAGTGGGTAATCGTGAGCAAAACCGTATTGCGCATGGACGGGACCGAGCATTCCGAAAACCCCGGTCTCCTGCATTCGATAGAGTTCCTGCCAAAAATCCTTTTGGGCCAGCGCGTCCGCCAAATGAAATTGCGGCTCCAATTCATCCGCCAAGCCCAGCAACGCGAGCTGCACGTTCGCGGCACTAAGCGCATGCGTGGCCAGCGCGTACAAGGCAAGCTGCACACCGCGACCCTTTATCAGCAGCTTCCGAAATTTTTCTGCTGACGCTTCCCTGGAACGCCTCTCATGCAGATTGAGCCCGCGTTGTCGTCCCGTCTTGTAGTCGATCAACCATAAGTCGGCGAACCCAAGTCGCGAGCGCGTACGTTCTCCGCGCGCCAGGATCAAGTCGATGCGACCGCGCACTCGCAGCGATTCATTTGTGCCCAGTGGAATGTTCGTCGGCGAATCCAGCGGCCACTCCGGTGCCATGTGTGTCCAGTCGCCCGCCAGCCCGGACAATTTTGCGGCCAGACAATCGGCAACGTAAAGCGCGTTACTCCAACCCGACACCCACCAGTCGGGTAATGCCCGTCCAACCGCGAAGCAAAGATCGCGGACCCAATCGTGAAATTGGCGCGCGTGTTCAATCAGCCGCGCACGAATTTCATCGACTTCGCGGAGCTCGATGAAGGCGTTGCCCGCAGGTGACGCAGGCAATCCTGTCTGCGTCACGCATACGGCATCTGCCAGCCAGCGGTGCACCCATTGCCCTGTCGCAGTCGCCCACGCGTCACCGTTTTCGCTATCAGGATCGACCCCGAGAAAAATCTGCATCCAGCGAATCGCGGGCCATTTCACTGCGGCCTCCCAATCGGTCACACGCAACGTGACCGGCCGCTCCGGTGCCGATCGCAACGCGAGCTCATATTCGCCGAATGCGCGCGATTGCCGGCGCAGGTCGTAAGCGTAGCGGGTTCGACCAACGCTGATCGAATCGGTTTTCTGTGCGTCAACCGGCGACCAATCGCCCAGCCACTCTCGCGTTTTTCCCTCCAACGCTTGGAGAGTTTGTTGGGAAACGCCGCGTCCGCGCGCATCAAAATAAAGGCGCGAGAAGAAGTCTGTCGGATTAGCAATTCGGCCAGGCGAACTCTCAGAGTAAAGATTCGCCGTTACACCGACTCCTGCTGTGGCCGATTCGATCAAATTCCGAAGCTGCCGTCGGCGAATCTGGCGACGCTCGGACGATCCCAGCAGAAACGTTTTTCCTTCAATGATACTCCATTGGCCTTCGCCATGACGGCCGCGTTTTACCGAGCGTCGGTTCAAGATCTTGTTCTGCCGGTTGAACTCGTCGATCTGCCGATCGGCGACGAATTCCTCGTCGAGCGCCGGCCAAGCTCCTTCGTTTAAGCCAGCGAAAATCAGATGGGTCCACGATTGCGCCTCCGCTTCAGAGTACGGAAGCAAATGAACGCGACTGTACGGATGCGCGCCGTATTCATCGCGGCTGAGCGACGGTGCGCTGAGAATTTCGCGCAGCCAACGCAGATAATTGGTCCTTGAAAAACGCTGCGGAACGCGCTCCGCCCAGTTCCGGCTGAGTCGCTCCACTTCATTCCAGCGTTGTTTCCAACCAAACTGCGCAAAAATGTTTTTGGTCTGTTGAAGAAATTCAGAGAACGTCGCCGCCGGTGGCAGAAACTGAATCGTCTCGAGACCGCGTGCCATCTCCGTTTTGTCTTTCGAGCGGGCGCAAAATTCGCGGAGGACTTCGATGTCATCGATGAGGACGCCGCTGTATGCGTCGCGCAACTTTTCTTCGACTTCCAAAATCGACATCTGCGCGAAAATCTCCGCGTCGATGGCGTGGAGAAATTGGGAAAGAGATTTCAACCGCGGATTTTCCTGCAGCTCCAACCACACACGCCAAGCGTCATTGTCGAAGACGCTCGGACTCAAATGCGCAATTCCGTCGTTATGCGCGATCTGTGCTGACCCAAGAAATCTGGCTACGAGTCGCGGCAGCGCGTCTTTTTGTGGGAACAGGATGCCGATGCGCTCGCAATTCTTCTCGCAAAGAAACTTCGCTGTCAAAGCGACAATGGCACGCGCTTGATCGGTCGTGTCGCGTCCGACTACAAAATGAACGCTGGGGGAGTGATCTCCCGTGCCGCCCTGCGGTTCGCCCACCGGCTCCGCCTCGCCGAAAACTTCTTCCCAAGTGCCGACCCAGGTTTCATCGACATCGCGCGCTTCGTCCCGAGGGTCGTTTAAGACGACTGCCGCTTGCAGTGAAGATTTTACCGCGGCGTGCAACAACGGCCACAGCGGCCAGTGCGTCCCGTTAAACCCCATGACCAGCAAGCCGCTGAATCGCACAGGCAATTTCTCCGCGTTCGCGACTGCCAGCCGGTCGGCTTCGTGAACAAATGCGAAGTCGCATTCGCGACAGATTTTGTCGAAGCGCTCGGCGGTTGCGCTCAGCGCTGGCTGGTCGATGTCCGCTAGGCTCCACCCAGCGGCATTCAGTTCGTCAAAAATACGCAGAAAGTAGTCGGGATCGCGCGCGACCGATCTCGCGATGAGATGCCCGGATTGGTCGCTCTCGATCTTCGCCGCGATCTCTTCGGCCGCAATCGCCAAAAGCAATCGCAGATGTTCCCGCAACGGAATATTTAATCCGCTGTTGCGCAGTAAAATTTCGCGCAATTGGGCAGGCACGAGAAAGCGGACGCCCAAAAGCGAAATGTCGTGGGCGAGAAGTCTGCTCCGCAAGAGATGTGCATGGCTGCGAAAGGGAGTGACCACGGCAACCGGGGCGGGCTCTCCGACGGCGCGGAGAGCTACTGCTTCGAACCACGGGAGGAACACGCTTTCCCATGCGGCATCAAATGAAGTGGCCAGGTGAAGGAAAACGCGCGTGGGACGAATGGAACTAAACCCTTCGCTCGCATCGCCGGACATACTCTCATCTGTCACATACGTCCTATCTATGGCAAGCTGCGCTTGTCCCCCATGCGTCGAGTGAACCCCTCGCGATCGAGCTTTTCCAACAAAGGTACCATAATGCGCCGCGAACTCTCCAGCGCCTGGCGCAGCTCGCTCACAGTGGCCGGTCCGTTCTTGGAAATGAATTCGATGATTCTCGCCCTCATGCGCTCGAAATTTTTGCGCAACAAAATTGCACCTGAACCCAATTCGATCACTTCATCTCTCTCGATCAAAAAGCGGAGAACATGCTGCGAGCCTCGGTCCACTTCGATCTCACGTCGTGGCGGGGGATCGAATGGTTTCTGCGAGAGCGCTTCGCGGATTTTTCTCTCAACTGGTTGAAGTTTGGCCGGTAACATTGGCTGGTGGGAAATGCGCGCTATAGCCGAACCTTTGCGAACAAAATCGTTGGCGCACAGCTCTGTAACGAGAGCCTCGAAAACATTTTCCGGCTGATCGCATAACACAGAACGAAGCTCGCTTAAATCAAGGCCAGGGCGTTCCGGCTTCTGTTTGTGGGCGTTGTCAATTAAGGCAATCGCCTGGTTGCGCAGCATCCGCCAAAACTCGCGATCCGCCGCGATTTCCCCGAGGAGCACAATTTCGTTATCCTGTTGCAGCCGCATTAGTGCTTCAGAGATTTCGGCGGCGCTAAAGTGCGACTTATTCAAGAGCGTTTTTCTCGGCACGAATCCGCGTCGTGCAATTTCAGAACGAACGCAAAGATCAATGTCGTCCGGAGCGGTCCCACGCATCGACAACAGTCTTAAATCCAGTGCATCGCGAAAACTTGCGCCGTCCGGATCAAGCACGACGCCGCCGGCGATGGTGTTCTGTTCCGACGCATCGCGAATGACAAAGCGGTCTCCGACGAATGCAACGACCGGAGACGCGAGCTTCAAATGCGCGATCGTTTTTTGGCCGGGCTCGAGCGCGTTTTTTTCAAGCAAAGTGATCCGTGCGGCCACTCGCGACGTGCCGTGATGAAGATAAACTGAGCTTCCGTTCTTAAGCGGGCGCGCACCCGGTTCTTTAGCAGTGAGTCGCGGCGATTTCTCGACCTGCGCAATGAGAGCCGAAGTCGGCGCAAAGTTGGTGTCAGTGATCACATCACCGCGCTTTACCTGATTGATCGGGAGATCGGGGAGACTGAGCGCAGTGCGCATACTCGGCTGTACGGAATCTATTTCGACCCCGTGACTTTGGATGGAACGGATCCGCGCCCGAACGTTTTGTGGTTGAACGCTGATGCTCTGGCCACGATGGAGTCGTCCGCCAGTCAAAGTTCCAGTGACCACTGTGCCCACGCCGCGCAGTGTGAATGCGCGATCAACAAACAGGCGCGACTTACCGAAATCGCGTTGTGTCGGCATCGTTGCGAGCTCCAGGACGAGCGTCTTCTTGAGATTTTCAATTCCCTCACCGGTGCGCACCGAAGTTGGAATTACTGGCGATTTCGCAAGAACGGTTTCGCGCAGACGAGTTAGAATTTGTTCGGTAACGCGCTCAACCTTTCCCAAATCGCTTTTCGCGAGGGCGATCACGGCTCGTTGCACGCCGAGATACGTCAAAATCTGCAAATGCTCTTCCGTTTGCGGCATCCAGCCGTCGTCCGCGGCGATAACGAGCAGCGCGAGGTCAATTGAGCCGACGCCCGCGATCATGTTCCGTACGAAATCTTCGTGACCGGGAACATCCACAATGCCGGCGTGAATTTTGTCGCCGCTCGGTGCAGTCAGATTTAATTCGGCGAAGCCGAGATCGATGGTGATCTGTCTCCTCTTTTCCTCCGGCAAACGATCCGGATCCGTTCCCGTGAGCGCTTTTACCAGCGCGCTTTTGCCGTGATCGACGTGACCTGCCGTGGCGATAATGAAATGCCGAGTGGTCACTTCGTGCACGCTGCGCTGATCGCCTGAATGACAAGGCCGTCCTGGTGCGGGAAAATTGTGCGCAGATCGAGTTTGAATCGGTCGCCTGCAATGTAGCCGATGACCGGCGGATTCCATGCGCGCAGCGTTGAAGCAAAGTCGGTTAGCAATGAATTTTTCGTAACGATGTCGATCGTGACCGACGGCAGATTCGACTTCGGCAAAGTACCACCGCCGGTTTTGGCGGTGCCGCGACCGCTGGCGATTTGCAGCTTAGAGCACCTTTTAGCCAGTTGATCGCAAATTGCCGCAGCTCGAGCGCGCAATTCATCCTCTGAAATTTGCAGGAGCGCGAGTGTCGGGATTTCGCCGGTTCTTTGATTGAGGTGAAGATCAACCGTCGCTTGCAGCGCAGCGAGAGAGAGTTTGTCGCACCGTAGCGCGCGAAACAGCGGTTCGCGTTTCAACGCGGCGATTAATCGCTCTTTGCCCGCGATGATTCCTGCTTGAGGGCCGCCGAATAACTTGTCGCCGCTAAAACAAACAAGATCGACGCTGCTTTTCAACGCCTCGGCGGGCGTCGGCTCGTGCTCGGCAATTCCCAACTCTTCGGTTGCGACAACGGCTCCGCTTCCCAAATCTTCGATAAACGGAATCCGTTTCTTCTGCGCCAGCGCGCTGATCTCCTCCGGCGAAGGTGATTCTACAAAACCGCTCATGAAAAAATTACTGCGATGAACCTTTAGGATCATTGCCGTGTTCGGACCGATGGCTCGCGCGTAATCATTGACCGTCGTTTTGTTGGTGGCGCCGACCTCGCGCAGCTTCGCGCCAGTCGCTTCGATGATTTCGCCAATGCGGAAGCCGCCGCCGATCTGCACCAATTCGCCACGAGAAATAACGACGTCGGTTTTGGTTCTGGTGAAATGTCGAACGATAAGCACTAGAGCCGCTGCGCAATTGTTGACCACCGTGGCCGCTTCTGCTTCGCAGAGCAGTCCGAGCGCAGTCTCGACATAACTGCCGCGCCGGCCGCGTTCACCTGCTGCAAGATCGTATTCAAGATTCGAATAACCTGATCCTATTCCGTCCAGTGGACAGATCGCGTCGCGCGGCAGCGGGGCGCGCCCGAAATTTGTATGAATTACGATTCCGGTTCCGTTGATGATCGGCTGAAGTTTGCTGGCGCGAAGTTCGTCGAGCGACCGGCGGACAAGAGCCATAATTGATTCAAATTTGGGTACCGACCGCGCTGCCCGAATTTCTGAAAGTTTGCGACGGACAAGATCGACAATAACAGGCCGCGGCAAATCACAATGGCCCACTGCATCGAGGATCCTGTTGACGGCGGGAATTTGCCGCCGCGCGCGCAATTTTACCCGGTCATGCATATCAATGGACCACGGCGCCGGCGGCGTACGATTTTTCCGATCACGGCAGCGGAGGGTGTGTCCGCTTTTCGCAGGATGTTTAGCACGTTCTCAAGATTCGCTTCGGCGACGCAAAGGAGCAATCCGCCGCTGGTCTGGGCATCGGTTAAAAGAAATCTGCGGCCGTCATTCGTATTCTTCCAATCCACGACCACCGTTGTGTCCAAAAGATTTTGACGGCTTCCTTCCGGGACGCAGCCCAGCTCAATGAGGTCTCCGATCTCCTCGCTGATCATCGGCACGGCGGCGGGATCGATATCGGCACAGACGCGACTGGCGCGACACAACGAGACCAGATGTCCCATCAATCCGTAGCCGGTTATATCGGTGGCAGCACGGACAAGGCGAAGCTCTGCAAGTTTAGCGCCAGCGGTGTTGATCTTCGACATCAGGGCGACCACTTTTTTCCGAAGAGCGCGCGAAGCGATTCCACGTTTGATCGCAGTGGTGGCGATGCCGGTGCCGAGCGGTTTCGTCAGCACGAGCAAATCGCCGGAGCGCGCATTTGCGTTCGTCGTTACGTGCCGAACGTCGACAATCCCTGTGACGGCAAGCCCATAAATCGGTTCGGGATTACGAATGGAATGGCCGCCGATAATCACGCATCCGACCTCGGCTGCCTTGGCAAGACCGCCGCGCAAAATGGCAGAAACCACTCTTGGTGGAACCAGATCAGCAGGGAAACCGACGATGTTGAGAGCGGTCAACGGGCGGCCGCCCATGGCAAAGATATCGGAAAGCGAGTTTGCCGCCGCGATCTGCCCGTAAGAAAACGGATCGTCCACGATGGGCGTGAAAAAATCAACTGTCTGCACAAGAGCGCGATGTCGATCCAGGCGATACACGCCGGCGTCGTCGAAAGTTTTCGAGCTCACGAGCACGTTGCGGTCTAATAAAATGGGAAGCTGCGGCAAAACTTGTCGCAGGGCCTGTTGGCTCAATTTGGAAGCTCACCCGGCGCACGATGAAAGCGAAGTGAGTTGTCGGATTTGTTCACGCGACATGCGGTTCACCCCCTTTCCATTGCGGCTGTTGTAGCCGTCGCCCTATGAGCGACGCGCGCGTTTCGCACAGCGAAACGGCTACAGGATTTACAAGAAATAGGCGGAGAGGATAGGAATCGAACCTACCTCGCCACTTGCGCGGCGACGGCGGTTTTGAAGACCGCGAGGGCCACCAGGCACCCTTCACTCTCCCATAAGAAGAAAACGTCGAACGTCCAACGTCCAACATCGAACACCGAATTACAAAAACCTGTGTCGAACTATTTTGCTTTCTTAATTGCTTTGACGATGGCGTCGAAATCCGGCCAGTCGCCGGTGTCGAGTTTGGAATGGAGCAGTTTGCCATTGGCGCGAATCTCGAAAGCGCCGCCGCTCGAGGGAATCAGCGTAAGCGACTTGATGCGCTCGCCGAGCTCGAGAATTTTGGCCGCCAAACTGACGGCCTTCGGCGTGTAGTTTCAAACGACGCAATATTCGATCGAGACTTCGGTCTTCACCGACAAACTCCTTTCCGACAACGAAGTTATCGATGCGACGAACGGTGGTCAAGAAATGCGCAAGAATGGTGGCGCTGCGCCAGACGCGCATTGCAAAGAAGTAGGCGCTTGACACAAGCGTCTCTACAACTCAAGAAGTGTAGCCGCAGCCCGCTCCACACGGGCTGCGGC
>WNGQ01003519.1_pt1 | contig 38938 bp, 42 predicted proteins | sample 5407661 | NCBI WGS metagenome assembly WNGQ01 (sample SAMN13153382, study PRJNA577476) | soil metagenome | isolation source: 60 cm soil or saprolite under Garry oak tree replicate 2 | place: USA:California | collected 2016-06-15 | reverse complement strand
CCGTGGCGTTGCAGGCGGGTGGCGGGCTGGGCGAGCCGCGTGGCGGCGACCGCGAGGAGCTCCTGAGCGACGGTGGCGGACATGGTTTCCACGCGGTCGCCTGGGTCGCGCTCGTGGCGGTGGTGGCGGCCGAGCAGGCCGACGAATGCGCCGTGTGCGGTCGCGGCGACGTCGTCGCCGGTGACGTGCAGCAGCACGAGGTCGGCGCCGGTGGGGACCCAGGCGGTGGCGGCGTCCACGGTGGCAGGCCAGGTGCTCTCGGCGATCCAGATGATCACCTTCATGGCTCGGTCAGCCTCCCGTCAGGCGGAGCATGGCCCACAGTGCCACGGTCGCGGCGGCGAGGCACGTCGGGACGGTGAGCAGGCCGAGGCGGGTGAACTGGCCCAGGCCGGGCTCGGTGTCGTGTTTGTGCAGTACCCGCCGCCACAGCAGGGTGGCCAGCGAGCCGACGTAGGTGAGGTTGGGGCCGATGTTGACGCCGATCAGCACGGCGAGCACCGGCCCGGCGCCGTTGGTTGCGGCGATCGGGAGCAGCGCCAGCACTGCGGGCAGGTTGTTGATCAGATTGGCCCACGCCGCGGCGATCGCCGTTACGGTCAGCAGTGTCGGCAGCGTCGACCCGTCGGGCAGCATCTCGGCGAGCACCCGGCCCAGACCGTTGTCCAGGACACCCTTGACGATGACCCCGAGGGCGAGCACGAATGCCAGGAACAGCGGGCTGGTCGAGGCCAGCACCGCACGCAGCGTGGCGCGTTTGTGCTGCAGCGCACGCGCGGCAAGCAGCACGGCTCCGGCCAGCGCCGCCCACGCTGGGTTGACCGACAGCAGCGAGGTCAGCACGAACCCGGCCAGCGTCAACGCCAGGACGGTCAAACCGAACACCGGCACCGGCGGGCGAGGCGGGCGCGTCGCGGGTTGCGGCACCGTGTCGAGCTCGGCACGGAAGAACCGCCGAAACACAGCCCGCTGGCGGTGAAGGCGAGCAGGTTGGTCAGGTTCGAGACCGGCAGCAGCAGCGACGCGGTGTTGGCCAGGTGCGTACACGCGTAGACGTGCGGGCGGTGCCGCGCCCCGACCCGCGCCGCGGTCGCGAACACCACCGGGGTGAGCAGCACCACCGTGGCGTCCAAACTGAGGACCGCCGTGGTCACCGCGGCGACCGCGAACACGCCAGCGAGCAACCGGCCCGGACGCTCACCGCACGCCCGGGCCACGGCCGCCCCGGCGGCAGTGAACAGTCCCTCGTCGTCGCACAGTTGCGCCAGCGCCAGCACCGCCGCGAGGAACCCGACCACCGGCAACAGCCGACGCGTCTCCGCCCAGGCATCAGCGGCCGGCAGCGCGCCGATGACGACCACCACGGCGACCGCCGGCACCGCGGCGACCGCCTCCGGCCACCCGCGGGGGCGGACCACTGCGAAGGTCAGCACCACCACCAGCAACATGCCGCACACGCACTCGGCAGCCCCACTGCTCAGCACAGCCTCCTCGACACGGTGACGACCGCGGGGCCGCCGCATACGGCACTCGGGGCCAGAAACGCACGCGCCGGGCAAGAGGACATACCAGACCGGTAGCAGCGAACCGGTCGCCGGCCCTGCCCCCATGAAGTACTCGGCGACGGCTGACAACATCTGGCGATTCGGTGACGCCACGCCCGGGGGTATGCCATGGGCGCGTCGGGCGCGCAATGATGTGCTCGTGCACGCGGATGGTGGCGCCGCGCTGGAGGGGGAGGCGAGGGCCTGCTACCTCGGCCTCGACTTCCTGGCTGCCCTCGCCGCGTGGGAACGTGCGTACGCCGCGTACCGCGCGGAGGGCGACCCGGTCGAGGCGGTGCGGATGGCCCGCACGCTGGCGGGCATGCATGGCCAGATCCGTAGCGACGCGGCGGTGATGAGCGGCTGGCTCGCCCGTGCGAAGACGCTGCTCGAGACGGCCGGTGAGTCGGCCGAGCGGGGCTGGGCGGCAGGGGCGTATCGAGGACGCGGAGCAGCTGCTGGCCGGCCTCACCGCCGACGCGGAGACGGTGCACCCGCTCGCCGCGGTCCACCTGGCCCGGGGCGAGGCGGCGCTGGCCGTCGAGGCGCTCGAGCGCGGCCTCGCGCATATTCCGCCGGATAGCGCGTCGGCCGGTCCGCTGCTGATGCTGCTCGTCGACGTGCAGCTCGCGGCGGGACGGGTCGCGGACGCCGCCGTGGTTGCCGAACGGCTGTCCGCGATCGCGGCCCGGCACTTGCGGCCCGTACCTGACCGCGTCCGCGGCGCTGGCGCAGGGTAGCGTCCGGCTGGCCGCCAGTGCGGGCGAGGACGCCCGCGCGTGCCTGCGTGAGGCGGTCGCCGGCTTCGCCGGCGCCGAGCTGCCGCTGGAGCTGGCGCGGACCCGGCTGGAGCTGGCGAGTGCGCTCGCCGCGGAGAACCCCGAGGGTGGCGCTGGCCGAGGCGCGGGCCGCGCTGGTGGGCTTCGAGAAGCTGCGGGCGGCCCGGCACGTTGACGCCGCCGCGGCGCTGCTGCGCTCGCTGGGCGTGCGGGTCAGTACGGCGATGCGCTCGGACGGGCTGCTCACCGCCCGGGAGGCCGAGGTGCTCGACCTGCTCGGCCGTGGCCTGTCCAACCCGGAGATCGCGGCCCGGCTGTTCATCAGCCGCAAGACCGTCGAGCACCACGTCGGCAACATCCTCGCCGAGCTCGGCGTGCGCAGCCGGGCCGAGGCGGTCGCCTACGTGGTGCGGGAGGCGAAACAGGGGATCTCACCGATCCGCAACTGGCCGCCGCCGCGGAACGCTCGTCCCACCTGACGTGAGGAGACGAGATGTACGACGCGATCGTGGTCGGCGCGCGGTGCGCCGGCTCACCCACCGCCATGCTGCTGGCCCGCCGCGGCTACCGGATGCTGCTGGTCGACCGGGCCGAGTTCCCAGCAACACCGTGTCCACGCACGTGGTGCAGGCGCCGGCGGTCGCCGCGTTGCAGCGCTGGGGCCTGCTGACGGCGGCGGTACCTCCCACGTGCGGGCAGGCCGACCAACGGCCCGCCCCGCACACACAACCGGGTGGCTCCGCGAGGACCGAATGACACCTGAACTCGTTTCTACCTCCGCCAGCGTTCTCCTTGGGCTGCCTGCAGCCCAAGGAGAACGATTCGAGCAGCAGCTATTTCGCCGGGCGGAAGGCGATCTGAACCTGGAAGGCGATGCCCGGTGCCGAGAAGCCGAGGATCTCGCTGGTGTTGTAATGGCCTGGCGTTGCCGGGAACCCCGTGTCCTCGTCGGTGATCGTGCTGGTCTGCGTCATCCCGCGGAAGGAGTCGGTTTCCATGCCGCTCGCGAAGAACGTCTGCGGCCCCGCCGAGCCCGGCGCGATCCTCCAGCTCGTGACCTCGATCGAGCTGTGACCGGCCCCCGCCCCGCCGCCGCCTACCGTGTGGAAGCAGAAGGCGCTCTGGGCATCGCCCCAGGTCTGTGTGCCGTCGGCTGAGCGGTCGAACTCGACCCAGCCCCAGTCGCCGCCGGTGCCCTCGGCGATGTCGCCGCACAGGGCCGGGTTGTTGCAGTTGAACGAGAACCCGATCTGCCACATGTCGTGGTTGGCCCCACCGCCGTATGCACCAGCTGACGAGGCAAACCCCACCGCCAGCACCACCGCAGAAACAAGCGCCGCCACCATCGTTAGCAAACGTCGCATAATCTTCTCCCCCCGTTCCGGACCTGGATTCCCCAGCCCTGCCGACATCCTGAAGCAGTTCCCATCCAGGGACAAGGTGTCCGCCCAAAGCGCCGGCTCACTATGCTCCAAGCCGACAAAACCAGCCTGGCACAGCGACCTCGCCACCGAGCCTGGCATCACCGTCATGAAGGACCCGCGCAAGTGAACGGCCACGCCGAGCAGGCCTACTGGTCGATCGCCGCTAGCCGGTGCGTCCTCCCGTGGTGTCACCATCGCTCGGCCAAGTTCGGCGGGAAGTGTCGACCGGCTGGTCCTCGTAGTTGCGGGCCCCGCCGCAGTGGACCATCCATGCGCCCGGCGGTTCGGCTTGCGCGCGACTGATCCCCACGGCGGCGAGGTGCTGCGCCTCAAGACACCTGGCGGCGTCGCCCCGGTCGGCACCTGCGCAGGCCACGCCGATCGTCAACGTCCCCTGCCAGGCCGCAACGTGTTCATCAACGGCTAACCACGTCGACCTGATCGACCCGCCGCATGGCGCTCCGCCGGATGGTATCGGGAGGATGGCCCTGATCCCTTCAGCTAGAAGGATCAGGGCCATTCCGCTTTCATACCGAGGCACTCGGGTCTGGCGCCGCTTCGGCTGCGTGCCGGCCTGCTTTCCTGCCGTGGACCGGTCAGCGGGGTCACAATCGAGCCACCGATGCCTTGGAGCACAAAGGGTGACGAGCGTGCCCACGCTCCGTGCGAGGGGCGGCGACGAGGCGTTCGAGCACGAATGTGCCGATGCCGAGGGTGAACAGCCGCTTACGGCGGACTGGGTCACCGAGGGCCGCTCCGGTCAGGAGTAGGGTTGCGAGGGTGAGCGTGTAGGCGTTGACCGGCCACTCAAGGCCGGCCAGGGTTTGCGCGCGATCCGGTTCTGTGTGCTCAGAAGGCGCCCTGAGCTCGGGTAGTTCGCACCACGACTGGCGACACGGCGTCGGCCGGAATGCTTGGCGCGTCTGTGCGGCATATTCAGGCGGCGCGGGCGATCTCGGGCGGGGCGGGGCGCCGTGTGCCGCACCCGAACGCAATCCGGTTCGTCCGATGCAGGCATCGGCAGTGACAGAGGCGTGACGGGCCGAAGGGTTTCGGCGACGATTGCCGCATGACGTCCGGTGCGGGCGTGCGTCCGGGCGATGCGCGAGGGGATTCGGCGCGGCGGGGCCGGCCGCGGCGAACGGACTGGGCTGTCGCGGTGGTGGCGGTGCTGCTGCAGTTGCTCGCCCCGCAGACCGGATCGCCCGCGGCGGGCGAGAGGTCCAGCTGGCTCGGCGCGCTTGCCACGGTGCTCGCGGTCGGTCAAGGCCTGCCGCTCGCGTGGCGGCGGGTGCATGGGTATTGGGTCGCGGGCGTTGTCCTTGGCTGCTATGGCGGGTACGTCGTTGGGGTCGGCGTGGTTCCGCCGTTCGCCGGGTGGGTCGTCATTTGGTCGCTCGCCAGTGTCGTGGCCGAGCGACGGCGGGCGACGCTCGCCGCTGTGGCGGCAGCAGGGGTGACATGTGCGTTCATCGTCGTCGGTGACCTGGTCCGGTCAAAGCCCGAGCCGACCGCGCTGCTGTCGCTGGTTACCGTAATCGTGGTGCTGACGGCGGTGCTGGTTCGCAGCGAGCGCGGCCGGGCCGAGGCGGCGCGCGGGCACGCGGTCGCCGAGGAGCGATTGCGCATCGCGGGCGATATGCACGACCTCGTCGGTCACGGGCTGAGCGCGATCGCGGTTCAGTCGAGCACGGCACGGGTGGCCCTCGATGCCGGCGACGAGCGGGCTGCGCGTGCCGCGTTGACGGCCGTGGAGTCGACCAGCCGCACGGCGATGCGGGAGATGCGGCAGCTGTTGGGGGTGCTGCGGGATGGCTCCGGCACGGTCTCAGAGGTTGAGACCTCGCCGCCTGGGCTCGCGGACATCGCCACGCTCGTCGGCAACGTCCGCGCGGGCGGCGTTGCCGTGACCGCCGAGCTGCTGCCAGAGACCGCACAAGCGCCGCCCGAAGTGCAGCTGTGCGCCTACCGCGTCGTCCAGGAAGCGCTCACCAACGCGGTCAAGCACGCGCCGGGCGCGATCGTGACGGTGCGGGTGACCTCAGCCGAAGGCACATTGCAGGTGGTGGTCGACTCGTCCGGCGGCACCAGGGCACAGCGCGAGGCAGAAGGCGGCGGCCTCGGCCTGGCCGGCATCCGCGCCAGAGTCGCCGCGGCCGGGGGGCAATCCCGCATTGGCGCCACCGAGCACGGATGGCGCGTCGATGCCCAGCTTCCCCTACGCCCAGCAGGCATGCCATGACGATCCGAGTCGGCATCTGTGACGACCAGCCGTTGCTCCGCGACGGCCTGCGCGTGCAGCTCGGCCTAATCGCTGATCTCGACATCGTCGGCGAAGCCGCGAACGGTGAGCAGGCCGTCGCGCTGGCCCGCCGGGAACGTCCTGATGTGCTGGTCATGGACGTCCGCATGCCGGTGCTGGACGGGATCGAGGCGACCCGGCGCATCGTCGGTGGGTTGGGCACCGAGAACGTGAAGGTGCTGATCCTGACCACGTTCGACCTCGACGAGCACGTCTACGCCGCGCTGTCCGCCGGAGCGAGCGGGTTCCTGCTCAAGGATGCGACACCGGAAGAGTTGGTGCGCGCCGTCCGCGTCGTCGCCGCCGGGGAGGCGCTGCTCGCGCCCACGGTCACCTCCCGGCTGGTGCGAGAATTCGCGCGACGCTCGGCTGGTCGGCCGCGTGGGGACATGCTCGCGTCGCTGACCGAACGCGAGACCGAGGTGCTCCAGCTCGTCGCGGCCGGGTTGTCGAACGCGGAACTCGCGGAGCGGCTCGTCATCAGCCACGCGACGGCGAAGACGCACGTCAGCCGCATCCTGACCAAGCTCGGCCTGCGCGATCGCGCCCAGCTCGTGGTCGCCGCATACGAGGCGGGGTTGGCGATCCCCGGCGCTTGAGCCGACGTACATCTCCAGACGTACCGGCGTCCGCGCGACGTACGCCGAAGTGCACTCTCGTGGCCGACGCCCAGCCGACCCCACCTCCTTAGTTTCGAAGACGAGCCGCGACGGACGCGGCCAACCGGAACAGGGAGCCACCGTGGCCCGAATCGAGTTCCACAATCTGAGCAAGCGCTACGGGCCGGTGAGCGCCGTAGACGGCTTGACCTTCTCGCCCACGCCCGGGCGCATCACCGGCTTCGTCGGCGCCAACGGCGCGGGCAAGAGCACCACCATTCGGATGCTGCTCGGGCTCACCCGACCGAGCTCGGGCGCCGCGACCATCGACGGGCGCCCCTATGCCGAGCTGCGTGATCCGCTGCGCTCAATCGGGGCGATGGTCGATCCGAACGTCTTCCATCCACGGCGCACCGGCAGGGACGCACTACGCGTTATCGCCCGGGCTGCAGAAATCCCAGCGCCTCGGGTCGATCACGTGCTCGCGGCCGTCGGCCTCACCAACGCCGCGCGGCGCCGCACTGGTGGCTATTCCACCGGCATGCGGCAGCGGCTCGCGCTTGCCGCGGCGCTGCTCGGCGACCCCGACACGCTCGTGCTCGACGAGCCCGCCAATGGGCTCGACCCCGAAGGGGTGCACTGGCTGCGCGGCCTGATCAAGTCGCTCGCCGTCGAGGGCCGCACCGTCTTCGTGTCCAGCCACCTGCTCGCCGAACTCGCGCAGACCATCGACGATGTCGTGATCATCGCCCACGGGCGCTTGATCACCCACGCGCCGGTCGCCGACCTGATTGCCCGCGCCAACGGGCCATCACTCGAGCAGGTCTACCTCGAACTCACCCAGTCGCTTACCGACAGCCGCATCAAGGAGACATCATGAGATCCCTCATCGCCGCGGAGCTACTCAAGCTGCGCACCACCCGCATGCTCGCGGTGTGCGTCGGCGTCGTGGTCCTGTTCGCCGCCGCGCTGCCGATCTTCAGCGGCGCAGCAGCCGGCCACCGCGGCGAACCGGCCCTCGCAGCGTCGAGTCTGGCCGACTTCCTGCACGCTCCGGCACAGCTCACCGGTGCTGCAGTGCTGCTAATCGGGTTGCTCGCCGCCGCCGGGGAGTTCCACCACCGCACGATCTTCTCCGCCCGGCTCGAAGAGCCGCGCACGACCCGGCTTCTCGCTGCCAAGCTCATTACCCTCGCCGCCGTCGGGGTCGTCGTCGGTTTCGCCATGGACGTCGTGGCCGCCGTCACCGGCGCGATCGTCCTCGCCCGGCACCACGTCGCCATCGAGCCGCTGGCACACGGCGTACCCAGGCTGGCCGTCGTGCTGCCCGCCGTGATCGCCCTGCAAGGCATTCTCGGCGTCGCAATCGGAGCGCTGCTGCGTAACACCGCGGCAGCCGTCGGGGCCACGCTGGTGTGGGCCTTCATCATCGAAGGCATCATGCCGATCGTCACCAACCAGCCACACCTGACGAACTGGCTGCCCAGCGGGGCAATCCGCGAGGTCACCAGCAGCCACACCCCAGCAGGCCAACTCGTGCCGGTCGCAGCCGCAGCCGTCCTGCTCGCCTACGCCGCCGTACTCGTCACCGCCACCGTCATGCTCGACCGCTCCCGCGAGATCTGACCCAGGGTGTGCCGGGCGGGTGCAGGCCACACCTGCCCGGCACCCGTGACCTGGTGGCGGAACCGAAGCGCACACCCGGTCCGTCCGGTCAGCCCAACGTCTGGCTGCTGCACGCCCCAACATGAGCGACCCGGCTGAAGCTGACATGCGCATACCCACAGCGGTCGTGACCGGCGCAGCCAGCGGCATCGGCTGCGCTCTGGCCACCCGGCTGGCGGCTACGGGTACCTCGGTGCTGCTGGCCGACATCGACAGTGGGGCGCTGCACCGACTCGCCGACCAGTTGCACGCGACGGCCAAGACGGTCGACGTGTCGCGCCCGGACGACATGGAAGCGCTGGCCGCTGCGGCACCGAACGCGTCGCTGGTGTGCCTCAGCGCGGGCATTGTCGGAGCGTCGTCGTCGGGTTAGCCGTACCGACACCGGCGTCGGTGCATGTGAAGGTTCCGGCATGCGGACCGTGCTGATCGTGGATGACCATGCGTCGTTTCGGGCGATTGCGCGGGTTGCGCTGTCGGAGCGGTTCGCTGTTGTCGGCGAGGCGGCCGACGGCATTGAGGCCGTGGAGCGTGCGGTGGAGTTGCGGCCGGACGTGGTGCTGGTTGAGGTCGGGTTGCCGGGGCTGGATGGTTTCGGCGTTGCGGTGGCGCTTGCTGGGCTGGATGATCCGCCTCAGGTCGTGCTGACCTCCAGTCGTGACCGGCGCGATTTCGAGCCGCTGATCCGGGAGAGTCCGGTGCGCGGATTCATCGCAAAGGAGCGGCTGTCGGACACGTCGCTCGGGGAGTTGCTCGTGTGAGCATCGCGGTCCGGTCCACGTATGGCCTGTCGCGTCATGCGCGACCGGTCGCGCTCGGCATCACGGTGTGCGCAGCTGCCGCAGCGACCGCCGGGGCGGCTGCACTGAGCCGTGGGGAGGCACGCGGGCAGACGACGGTGCTGGCGGTCACCACGATCGCCGCGGGGTGCACGTTCGTCGCCGGTGGGATCGTGGCGTGGCTTCGGCGACCGGTGAACCTGACCGGTCCGCTGATGATGGCGGCGGGATTTCTCCTGTTCGGAACGTCGATGGCACAAGCGGAGCAGTCACTGCCGTTCACGATCGGGCTTGTGATCGGGGCAGTTCCGGCCGCGGTTGTCGCTCAGCTTGTGCTCGCTTTTCCAGACGGTCGGCTGCATTCGGGTTGGGAGCGCCTGGTTGTGGCTGCTGCGTACCTGGACGTCATCGTCGTCCAGGTCGTGATGCTCATGTTCATGGGCTTCGAGCAGATCAGTGGATGCCCCTGTCCGGACAATCTCTTGCTGGTCCGCGACGATGCCCGCGTGCACAGCGCGCTGATGGGCGGCCAGCGCGCGCTCACGGTCGCGGTCAGCGTCGCGCTCGGAATTCTGCTCGCCAGACGCTGGCGCGCCGCGTCACCGCCGCTGCGCAGGGCGATCGCACCCGTGCTCTGGGCCACGGCGATGACGATCGCGCTTCTGGCCGCGGCGCTGCTCACCACGGATGCGGTCTCGCGCGCGCTGGCGGCCGCAGCCCGGAGCGCGCTCGCGACGGTGCCGATCGCGTATCTGCTGGGTCTGTTCTCCGCGCGGATCGCCCGGGTGAGCGTCAGCGATCTCGTCGTCGAACTCGGGCGCCTGCCAGGGCCGGGGCAGCTACGGGTCGCGCTCGCGCGCGCCCTGCGCGACCCCTCGCTGGAGCTGGCCTACTGGATCCCCGAATCGCAGACGTATGTGGGTATCGACGGTCAGCAGGTCGAGGTCAGCACGACACCCGGCCGGGCGGTTACCGTCCTTGAACGTGGCGGACGTCGGGTGGCCGCCCTGGTTCACGATCCGGCGCTCGCCGAGAACCCGGCGTTGCTCGATGCGGTCGGCAGTGCCGCCGGCCTGGCGCTGGAGAACGAGCGGCTGCAGGCGGAGCTGCGAGCACAGATGGAGGAGCTGCGGGACTCACGCGCACGCATCGTCGACGCGAGTGACACCGCACGCCGCCGGCTGGAGCGGAATCTGCACGACGGCGCGCAACAGCGCCTGGTCGCGTTGTCTATTGCGCTGGGCTTCGCCGAGACCAAACTCGACACCGATCCCCACAAGGCGGCGGCGCTGCTGGCAGCCGCACGCGAGGAGCTCACCGTGGCGCTCGAGGAGCTTCGCGAGATCGCCCGCGGGCTGCACCCGGCGATCCTGAGCCGCGGGTTGGCTGTCGCGCTCGAAGGTGTCGCGGAGCGATCCCCGGTCCCCGTCGAGCTGAACGTCGAGGGTGGCGTGCGTCCGCCGCAGTCCGTGGAGGCAGCGGCCTACTACGTCGTCTCCGAGGCGCTGACCAACGTGGCGCGCTACGCGCACGCGAGCGCCGCTGCGGTCCGGGTGACCCGAGACGATGGACGGCTCCGGATCGAGATCAGCGATGACGGGATCGGCGGCGCCGACATCGCCAAGGGCTCCGGGCTGCAGGGACTGCGTGACCGCGTCGAGGCGATCGACGGGCGGCTCGAGATTCGTAGCCGACCGCGCGGCGGAACGTGCGTCATCGCGTATCTGCCGCTGCAGCTTCGCAGGGTCGTTCCGGACACCAGGCTGAGCGATGCAGACCGGCACTGAGGCAACACGCACGCGCGTGGTCATCGCCGACGATTCCGTGCTGCTGCGGGAAGGGATCGCGGCGCTGCTGGAGGACAGCGGGTTCGAGATCGTCGCGCAGAGCGGATCCGGCGATGACCTGATGCTGAAGGTGCGGTCGCTGCGGCCGGATATCGCGATCGTCGATATCCGGATGCCGCCGACGCACACCGACGAGGGCCTTCGCGCTGCGCAGGAGATCCGCGAACGCTATCCGGATACGTCCGTGCTCGTCCTCTCCCAGTACGGCGAGACGGGCTATGCCCTGGACCTACTCGCGGACAGTGCCGAGGGCGTCGGCTACCTGTTGAAGGACCGGGTTTCAGACGTGCGGGAGTTCGCCGCCGCGGTGCAGCGCGTCGCCGACGGTGGCACCGCGCTCGATCCCACGGTCGTGTCTCGTCTGGTAGGCAGCCGACGTGGCAGGGGCCCGCTCGATGAGCTGAGCGCCCGTGAGCGCCAGGTGCTCGAGCTGATGGCCGAAGGCCGCTCGAATCAGGGCATCGCCGCCCGGTTGGTGATCACCGAGCGCGCGGTCGAGAAGCACGTCACGAGCATCTTCCAGAAGCTGCGCCTGCCCGCGGCCTCCGATGATCACCGCCGCGTCCTGGCCGTACTCACCTACCTCCGCGCGAGCTGAGGCAGCCGCACGCCAGGGTGCGGTTGTCCACACCTCGCGACGCCTGCCAGCCGGATTCTGCCGCGACCGATCTGCGCCGACGCTAAGCGTCACAACCAGTCCGGATCGAAGGAGCAGAAATGCCCACCCCCAGACACACCAACCTCGCCGGCCGGATGGGTGCCTGGAGCGCCCATCACCGGCGGACCGCCGTGCTCGGCTGGCTCGGCTTCGTGATCGTAGCCGTGCTGATCGGCATGTTGGCCCACATGAGGATGCTCACCGGCGCGGACTCGCAGACCGGGGAATCGGCCACGGCGCAGCGGATCATCGACAGCACGGGGATGCCGACGCAGGCGCAGGAGAGCGTGCTCGTGCAGAACCGTCAGCACGTCGCGCACGATCCTGCGTTCCGTTCGGCTGTCACCGCCATCGCCGACGCTCTGCGCGCCCAACCGCACGTGCGCGATGTCCGGACCCCACTCAATGGGGGCACGCACGGCCTCGTCTCGCGCGACGGTCACTCGGCCCTCATCCAGTTCAAGCTCGACGGCAACGCGCAGCAGGCGATGCAACGGATCAAGGCCCCGCTTGCCGCAGTCGCCAATGTGCAGCACGGCAACCCATCGTTCCGGATCGAGGAGTTCGGCGACGCCAGCTTCGCCAAGGCAGCAGACCAGTCGACCAGCAAGGACTTCCATAAGGCAGAGTTCCTGTCGATCCCTGTCACGGTGATCATTCTCCTGGTCGCGTTCGGCGCGTTCGTAGCAACGGTTCTCCCGGTCGTGCTGGCGCTGACGGCCATCGTCGCGGCGTTCGGTCTGGTGCTGGTGACCAGTCACGTCTTCCCGATCGACCAGTCCGCGTTCTCGGTCATGTTGCTGATCGGTCTTGCCGTCGGTGTCGACTACTCCCTGTTCTACATCCGCCGCGAACGCGAGGAGCGGGCTGCCGGCCGGTCGGCAGAGGCTGCTCTGAAGGCGGCCGCCGGCACCTCTGGCCGGTCGGTGATGATCTCCGGCCTGACCGTGATGGTCGCCGTGGCCGGGATGTTCTTCGCCGGCACCAAAGACTTCCGCGGCATCGCGGCCGGCACGATCCTCGTCGTCGGCACGACCGTGGTGGGCTCGCTGACCGTCCTACCGGCGCTGTTGTCAAAGCTCGGTGATCGCATCGAGAAGGGCCGGCTGCGCTCCGGTCGGCGACTCAAGCGCAACCCGGGTGAGAGCAATTTCTGGAATGCCGTCATCACACCAGTCATGCGCCGCCCGGTATTGACGGCGGCAGCCGCGGCGGCGGTGCTCGGCGTGCTTGCACTACCCGCGACGAAGCTGCACATGAACCAGCCGGGCTTCGCCGACTACCCCAAGACGATGCCGATCCTGACGACCTACCAGCACATTCAGCAGGCATTCCCTGGCGGCCCCGAACCCGCACATGTGACCGTGCAGGTCGAGAACGTCGCAGCCCCACAGTTCGTCGAAGCGGTTACCCAATTCCGTGCTGCCGCCCTCGCGACCGGCCGGATGCACGACCCGATCACGGCCGTGCCGATGAGCAAGCACGTCGCGGTCATCTCGGTACCGCTCGACGGGGCGGGACACGACGGCGTCTCCACTTCGGCGCTGCAGACCCTCCGCAAGCAGGTGATCCCGCAGACGCTGGCCCGAGCGCCGGGCGTGCAGGCCGTCGCGGTTGGTGGCGACACGGCATCGGCGTACGACTACAACCAGACCCTGCGCTCGCACATCGTCCTGGTCTTCGGGTTCGTGCTCGGCCTCGCGTTCCTGCTCCTGCTGATCACGTTCCGCTCTGTCGTGATCGCGCTGAAGGCGATCGTGCTCAACCTGTTGTCAGTCGCGGCGGCCTACGGCTTCCTCGTCGCCACCTTCCAGTGGGGATGGGGCCAGCGGATACTCGGCTTCCACTCGACGCACGGCATCACCGCGTGGATCCCACCGTTCCTGTTCGTCGTCCTGTTCGGGCTCTCGATGGACTACCACGTGTTCATCCTCAGCGGGATCCGGGAGGCCGTCGACAAGGGCATGACCACCGAGCAGGCGGTCTCGCACGGGATCCGCAGCACCGCCGGCGTCGTCACGAGCGCCGCGATCGTCATGGTCGTCGTCTTCTCGATCTTCGGCAGCCTCGCCCAGGTCTCCATGAAGCAGATCGGTATCGGCCTGGCCGTCGCAGTACTGCTCGACGCGACGATCGTGCGCGCAATCCTGCTACCCGCCTCCATGAAACTGCTCGGCGAATGGAACTGGTGGCTACCCAAACGGCTCCAATGGCTGCCCCGCCGGCCCGCGCACGAACACCCGACCCGCGAGCCGGAGCTCAGCCCCGCGGCGGCCTGACAACCGCACACCACCGACCGCTGGAGCGCCGCCGATGGCGGCGCTCCCGCCACGCACACGCTCTCGGCAGCCCCCCTGCTCAGCACAGCCACTCGACACGGCACTACCGCGGCGCCGCCGGACACCGCGCCCGGACCAGAATCGCACAAGACGGGCAAGATGACCCGCCAGTGCGTCGCGGCGAACCAGCCAGGCAGCGCCAGCCTGAAGCGCGGCGAGGTGGCGCCTGGTGGGCGCCACCTCGTCGCGCTGGGTCTGCTATCCCTTCTTACATCGCGGGCTCCAACGCCGGCTCGGGCGCCTGGTAGTCACCAGAGATGGGTTCGGCGATCGAGGTCTTGGGCAACCAGCGCAGCCAGTTGGGTAGGTACCAGTTCCAGTCGCCTAGCAGCAGCATCGTTGCCGGCAGCAGGATGGTTCGGATAATGGTGGCGTCGATGAGGACTGCGGCGGCAAGACCGACGCCCATCTCTTTCATGTCCAGGATCGGCAGTGTCGCGAAGATCGCGAAGGCACCGATCATGACGAGGGCGGCGCTGCTGACCACGCCGGCGGTCGTCTTGATGCCGCGCTCGACTGCCCGCTTGGTGGACAGGCCGCGATCGTAGGCTTCCCGGATTCGGCTGAGGATGAACACGGTGTAGTCCATCGAAAGGCCGAACAGGATAACGAACATGAAGATCGGCAGCCACGGGGCGATGCCGCCGTTGGATTGGAAGTTCAGCAGCCGTTCGCCCCAGCCGTACTGGAAGACTGCCACCATGACGCCGTAGCCAGCGCCCACCGAGAGCAGGTTCAGCAGGATCGCCTTGGCGGCGATGACGATGGATCGGAACGATACGAGCAGCAGCAGGAAGGCGAACATCAGGACGAAGCCGAACACCAGCGGCGCCGTCTGCTTCATCAGTTGGTTCTCGTCGTAGGAGGATGCGGTCACGCCGGTCACGGCATAGGTGGCGCCTGGCACCTTTGCCACGGTGTCGGGTAGTACCCGTTCACGCAAGGTCAGCAGAGCCTTGGTGGATGTGTTGTCCACACCGTTTCCGGTCAGGGGGATCGCGATCCGCGCGACGCTGTGTGCCGGGTTGACCTGAACTTCTGCCGCTGGCGCCATCTGTCCGGTGCGGACGGCTTCCGCGTTGAGCTGTCGCAGTGCGGTCTTGAATTGCGGCGAGTCGGTGTCGGTGCGGACGACGACGAGGGCCGGGTTCGACATGCCGGGGAAGGCGGCCTGGATCCGGTTGAGCGCCGCGACCGTGGGCGTGTTGCTGGGTACGGACGCTGTGCCGGATTGTGCGGTGTGCATGCTGAACACGGGGAGCGCCAGGGTGATCAGCGCGGCCGTCGCGATCACCGTGGAAAGCAGCGGTCGTTTCAACGCCGGCGTCAGGACCTTGGCCCACGCGCGGTTTTCGCCGCTGGGGCGGCGGAGGCTGCTCAGCAGCGGCACCCGGCCGTGTTCGACCCGGTCGCCGAGCTTCGCCAGTAGCGCGGGCAGCACGGTGAGCGAACCGAGCATGGCTACGAGCACGACGAGCATGGTGGCGATGCCGAATCCCATGAACGTCGGGTTGCGGGTGAACAGCATTCCGGCCATGGCGATCGTGACCGTGATGCCGGAGATCAGCACGGACCTGCCGGAGGTGCGTGCGGCAGCTTCCAGCGCTGCCCGAGGCGCCCGTCCGGCCGCGCGTTCTTCGCGTTCGCGTTTGAGGTAGAACAGGGTGTAGTCCACGCCGACCGCTAGACCGACCAGCAGGATCACGGCGGTGACGTTGCCGTCCACCGGCATGAGGTGACTCAGTACCGATACCAGACCGGTGGTGGCGATCACCGATGACAGCGCTAGCAGGAGTGGAATCCAGGCCGCCAGCACGGTGCCGAACACCAGTAGGAGCACCACCAGGGTGAGCGGGATGGACCGTTCGCCGGCTTGGGCGAGTTGCTTACTGAACATGGCGTTGAAGGCCTTGCCGGAACTGGCGGTGCCGGCTTCGCCGACGAACAGGTCGGGGTGAGCCTTGGCGACCGCGTCGGTGGCGCGCGTCAGCGCGGTGACGTTGCGCTGCGCGGTCTTTTCATCGCCTCGCATCTGCCACTCGACCAACGCGGTGCGGCCATCGGCTGATACCTGGCTGGCATTGGCCGGCTGCAGGGGTGAGCGGATGTTGTCGATGGTGTTGAACGGTGTGACTGCCCGCAGCACGTCGTTGATCGCTGAGCGGAACTCAGGATCGGTGACGGTCAGCCGTGGACTCTGGATCACGACGATCTCGGTGAGAGGGTCGGACTGGGGGAATCCGGCTTGTTTGAGGATGTTGTCTGCCTTCTTCGCCTGGCCGACGTCGGTGGATTGCATGGACGTGGTCTTTTGTCCGACAACGGCACCGATTGCCGCGGCGGCGAGGACGAACGCGAGCCACCCGAGGACGGCGGTCTTCCAATGGGTGGCGCTCCAGTGGCCCATTCGGGCCGCGATGTTGTAGCTAGCTTTTTGCCTGGACATGGTGTGCGGCTCCTTCGCGCTATCGATCTGGCTGGTCGACACTGCGCGGGCGACGGTCCGCTTCGCGACGGGGCCGACCCGGTCACTGACCCCGCTGCTTGGATCTGACGGCATCGGCAAGACGCGCCTGATCGCCGAGGCCCGAACGAGTGCCGCCGCGCACGGCTTCGCTGTGCTGATGGCACGGGCCGGTGAGCTCGAACGCGACTTCGCCTTCGGGGTGGTACGGCAACTGTTCGAGCCGGTGCTCGCCGGCGGTTCCGCCGAGGAGCGGGCCGACCTGCTCTCCGGTGCCGCCGGGCTGGCCGCGCCCCTGTTCGACCGTGACGTGCTCGGCCGGCCGGACGGTGACCGAGCTGACGTCGCGTTCCACACCTTGCACGGGCTGTACTGGCTGACCGCCAACATTGCCCAGCCCAGGCCCGTCGTACTTGCCGTGGACGATGTGCACTGGAGCGATGACCCGTCGCTGCGCTGGTTGAACTATCTGGCTCGCCGCCTCGAGGGCCTGCCGGTGTTGGTGTTGTTGGCGAGCCGGCCCCTGCCACCTGAGTCCGGTTCCGAGGCGTTGATCGAACCCCTGGCCGGCCTCGCCGACGCCGTGCTGCGTCCGGTTCCGCTGCGCGGGTCAGCAATCGAGGCACTGGTGGCTCAGGTCCTGTCCACTGAGCCGGACCAAGCATTTGTGGCGGCGCTGGAAGAGGCCAGCGGCGGTAACCCGCTGTTCTTGCGCACCATGTTGGACGAGGCTTCCCGGACACGGCTCACGCCGACCGCGACGAATGCGGCGGGTCTGGCGGAGTTGGGTTCGGATGCCGTGTCACGCGGCATCAACGTCCGGCTCGCCCATCTGTCGGTATCGGCCCGGCGGCTGGCGCAGGCGGCCTCGATCCTGGGCGACGGGACACAGCTTCGGCTCGCTGCCATGCTGTCCGACCTGGACACCGCGGCAGCGCTCACCGCCAGCACTGATCTTGTCCGCGCGGACGTGCTGCGTCAGGAGAACCCGGTGGAGTTCGCCCACCCGATCGTGCGCAGCGCCGTCTACGGCAGCATCCCCGCGGGCCAGCGGATGCAGGGGCAGCGCCGCGCTGCGGGACTACTCGTCCAAGCAGGTTCGGTGCCCGAGCGAGCCGCGACCTACCTGATGCTCAACCCTCCCGACGACGACCCGTTCGTGGTCGACGTGTTACGCGAGGCGGCGCAACGCTCGGTCGCACAAGGAGCGCCTGAGGCTGCCGTCGAATACCTGCAGCGAGCCCTGCAGGAACCGCCACCCGGGTCCGAGCGAAGCAAGGTCCTGCGCGAACTCGGTGTGGCCGAAACCCGCATCTTCAAGGCAGAAGCCGCCGTGCAGCACCTACGTCAAGCGATGGCCGAGTCCGGTGACGTCACCCAGAGCCCGGCACTGGTTCTCGAATACACACACGCGCTCACCCTGCTCGCGCTCGAGGCCACGGAGACCGTCGCGCTGCTCGAGACGCTGAGCGACCAGGTGCGTGACGATCCTCCGCTGCACGAACGAGTCGCGGCGCGACTGATGATCGCGGGCCACTACGAGCCGGATCTGTATCCGCTGGTGCGCAAACAGTGGGATTCGCTGCGCGACGAACCTACGCGGCGGTTATCGGCCGCACCGCTGCTCGCGGTCGGAGCGGTCGAAGAAGCCCGCCGCGGCATCGACCGGGACCGTGCCATCGAGCTGGCCAGGCGGGCCCTGCATGGGCAGGTTACCGATTCCGCCGATGCCCTGTACGGATTGAACGCCTTGTACACGCTGATCCTGGCGGGCCGACGTGACCTCGCGTTGCCGGCTTTCGCCCAGGCGGTCGAACGCAGCCGCCGTAGCGGCGATCGGTTCGCCACCGCGTTCATGCATCTGTTTCGCGGCCGCCTCCACGCCGAGTGCGGTGACCTGTTCGCCGCCGAAGACGACCTGGCCGCGCCCGAGGTGCTGGCTATGCCGGACGTGCCGGCGTTGCTGACGCTCCGGGCAAGCATCCTCACGGCGGTGCTTAGCCAACGCGGTCGCCTCGACGAAGCCAGGCGACTGCTCAGTGACTTGCCCAGGCCGACGGTCCACCTCGGTCACCGGGTATACCTCCTCAGCGCGCAAGGCCGCGTCGATTTGGAAGCTGGGGACGCCGGCGCGGCGTTGTCCAGCTTCACCGAGGCAGGCGACATCGCCCACGTGCTGGGGATCGAGAACCCAGCCGTCGAACCATGGCGTTCCGGAGCGGCGCTCGCCCTGCATCGCCTCGACCGGCAAGCTGAGGCCCGCGCGCAGGCGGCCTTCGAGCTCGAGCTGTCCCGCCGATGGGGGGCACCGCGCCCTATCGGGATCTCACTGCGAGCACTCGGCTTGATCGAAGGCGGTACGCGGGGCGAACAGCTGCTGCGAGAAGCCGTCGGCGTACTGACCGCATCGCCCGCACGCCTCGAGCTAGCCCACGCGCTTGTCGACCTTGGCGCGGCGTTGCGGCGCGGTAACAACCGCCGGGAAGCCCGCGAGCGGCTGCGCGCCGGAATCGACCTCGCCCACGCATGCGGCGCATCTGCCCTCGTCGACCGCGCCAACGACGAACTCGCGGCAACGGGAGCCCAGCGCCGAACCGTGCGCTATCCCGGTGTTGCCAACCTGACCGCCAGCGAACGGCGTGTCGCCCGAATGGCCGCCGCCGGCGCGAGCAACCGCGACATAGCCCAGGAGCTCTTCATCACCGTTAAGACGGTCGAGATGCACCTCGGCCGGGCGTACCGCAAGCTCGACATCACCTCCCGCGCCCAGCTGGCCGGGGCTCTCGCACGCTCCGAAACAGACCACTCCGGCGATATCGATAACTAGCTGGCGTTAGTTCCGCGTGAGGCAGGATCGCGGCCGTCGCAAATATGGGGGCGATGGCGGGGGTGACCCGGTCGCCCCGCGCCCTGACCGAGATTCACGCTGAGGTCCGTCAAACATGCACCCAGCCGTGAAGAGGCACCCGCCATGACCACAACACTCGCCGCCCACCCGACCGGACGCGGCACCGAACTCGCACACCGCACCGGCAGCGGCCTGGACGTCACGCTGTACTGGAACCAGCCGACCGACCAGGTCACCGTCGTCGTGAACGACCACCAGGCCGGACACCGCTTCGAGCTGACCGTGGACCGCGCCCGGGCCGGCTACGCGTTCAACCACCCCTTCGCTTACGCCGCCAGCCAGGACGGCCCGCCCGACGCGGCGAGCGCCCGGCGGGGCATCACATCGGATCGCGGGACGGTCATCGCCCCGGTCGCCTTCAGTGCCGCGGTCGAGCCGACCAACCCGCACGGCCAATGACCCCGGCCGACGCACAATGAGCACCTATGACGCAATGACCGCAGACTCGCCGCTCGTGCTGCCCGCCTCCACGACCCGCCGTCGTAGGGCCGCGTTGATCGTCCTCGCCGCGGCCCAGTTCATGGTCTTCTTGGACGAAACCGTGGTAAACGTGGCGCTGCCCTCCATCAAGGCAGACCTCGGCTTCACCCAACCGACGCTCGCCTGGGTCATCAACGCCTACATGCTCGCCTTCGGCGGCCTGCTGCTGCTCGGTGGACGAATCGCCGACCTGTACGGCCGGCGTCGTATCTTCCTCGCCGGTACCGGGATGTTCGGGTTGGCGTCCTTGCTCGACGGGCTCGGCATGTCTCCGGGACAGTTGGTCGCCGCTCGAGCCCTGCAGGGCGTCGGTGCCGCGCTCGCCACGCCCGCGGCCCTGGCCCTGATCACCTCCCTCTTTCCGCCCGGCGCCGAACGGGTCCGGGCGCTGAGCATCTGGGGAGCACTGTCCGGTCTCGGCTTCGCCGTCGGGATCCTGCTGGGCGGCATCATCACCGACCTGGCATCGTGGCGGTGGGTCTTCCTGATCAACGTCCCGATCGCCGGCGTGTCATTGGGGATCGTGCCGCGTTTCATTGCTGAGAACCGGACGACGATCCGCCCGAGGTTCGACATACCCGGCGCAATCACCCTGACCGCTGGCATGAGCACGCTCGTGTACGCGTTCCTCAACGCGGCCAGCGTCGGTTGGGGCGCCACCCACACCCACGCCCTGCTCGCCATAGCGCTGACGCTGCTGGCGGCATTCGGGATAATCGAATCGCGAGGAACCGCGCCGCTGATCCCGCTGAGCATCATGCGCGACCGTCGCACGTCCGTGCCCAACGCCGTCCAGTTCCTGCTCGGCGGATCACTCATATCAAGTTTCTTCCTCCTCACGCTGTACCTACAACAAGTCCTCGACTACACACCGCTGCAGGCAGGCATCAGCTACTTGCCGCTGGCGGCTGGAGTGGCCACCGCGACCGCTGTCGCAAACCGGTGGGTGCCCACCCAAGGACCTCGCCGGCTCGCCGCCGCGGGGCTCACCCTTGCCGCAGTCGGTCTGCTGGTCCTCGCCCACGCCCCAGCCAACGGCAGCTACCTACTCAACGTGCTACCCGCCCTGGTGCTACTAGGTTTCGGCGCAGGCCTCTCCTTCGTGTCGATCACCAACGCCGCTCTGGCAACGGTCGACGAGACCGTCGCAGGGCTCGCCTCGGCTCTGCTCAGCACCGCAGTAATGCTGGGCGGCTCACTCGGCCTGGCCGTGCTCGCCACTGTTGCCACCGCGCGCCGGAACAGCCTGCTCGACACCAGAGCAACGCAGCTCGCAGCGCAGGTCGGAGGGCTCAACCTCGCCTTCGCCGTCGCCGCCACCGGCGCCCTCCTCGCCGCGCTGATCGCCGCAGTCGCACTCAACCGCAACCGCGCCGCTACTAATGCTGACCTGAAACGACACGACGGAGCATCCTCCAACGGGCCGGATCAGTCCGCACCCCGAAGCAGATGACGCCGTGATCCGCATGGTCACGTGGTACAGGGTTTGGATTTCGACGGCATAGAAGACGACCTACGACCATATTCGCGACGACGACGGGAATGTGTACGTCGATCGACCGAACTCCGTCTCTCCGCGGTCGATGTCGTCATTCGCGCGCTTCGTATCCGGGCCCTGTTATTACGACTCGTCATCACGGTGGCCCGGCTAGTAGCGCTGATCGCATTCTCCCTGAGCGGCGCGTGGGTATTCGCTGCCTGCTTGGCTCTCCTCCTCATCGTCTCGGTGTGGCGAACCACGGTGGTGTATCGACACCTTGCGCGCGGGTAGTCGCCGACGCCCGGACCCTGAGCGCTCTGCTACGCGCGTTTTGCGACGTGCGCCCTTGGGCGAATCTGACGGCGGCGAACCTGATCGTCTAGCATCGCGTAGGCCCGCCCACCGCTGTGATTGCCGCCAGAGCCTGACCGAGTAGAGAGCTCGCTTTGACCCTGATCGACGAGACGTTGCAGATCCCGGAGCATCTCAAGCCGGCCGACGGCCGCTTCGGATGCGGGCCGTCCAAGGTGCGTCCCGAGGCGCTCGCGCGGCTGTCGGCCCGCCACGACCTCATGGGAACCTCGCATCGCCAGGCGCCGGTGAAGGCCGTGCTGCGGCAGGTGCGCGAGGGTCTGCGTGAGCTGTTCGCACTGCCTGACGGCTACGAGGTCGCGCTCGGCAACGGCGGCTCGACGGCGTTCTGGGACGCCGCCGCGTGCGGCCTCGTCCGCCGGCGCGCACTGCATCTGGCGTTCGGCGAGTTCACCCAGAAGTTCGCCAGCGTTACGCGGGGCGCGCCGTTCCTGGCCGACCCGATCGTGGTGTCCGCGCCGCCCGGCGACGCGCCTGAGCCGGTCGGCGACGCAGATGCCGACGTCGTCGCGTGGGCGCACAACGAGACGTCGACCGGCGTGATGCTCGACGTGCGACGTCCGGTCGGTGCCGACCACGTGCTCGTGCTGATTGACGCGACCTCGGGCGCAGGCGGGTTGCCGGTCGACGTGAGCCATGCCGACGCCTATTACTTCGCGCCGCAGAAGTCCTTCGGCTCGGACGGCGGGCTGTGGCTGGCGCTACTCAGCCCGGCTGCGATCCAGCGGATCGGAGAGCTCGACGGCGCGGCCGATCGGTGGACGCCGACGTCGCTCTCGTTGGCGACGGCGCTGGACAACTCCCGGCTGGACCAGACGTACAACACGCCTGCACTGGCGACCTTGTTGCTGCTGGCCGACCAGCTCGACTGGATGCTCGCGGGCGGCGGTCTGGACTTCTGTATCGGCCGGACGCGCGCGTCGTCCGGTCACCTGTACAGCTGGGCGGAGGCGTCGGAGTATGCGACGCCCTTCGTCAAGGATCCGGCCAAGCGCTCGCTGGTCGTCGGCACGATCGACTTCGCCGAGGACGTGGACGCGGCGGCCGTCGCCAGGACGCTGCGCGCCAATGGGATCGTCGACGTCGAGCCGTACCGCAAGCTCGGCCGAAACCAGTTGCGCATCGGGATGTTCCCGGCGATCGAGCCGGCGGACATCGAGGCGCTGACGGCGTGCATCGACTGGGTAGTGGCGACGACCGCATGAGGGTGCTCGTCGCCGAGAAGATCGGCGAGTCCGGCATAGAACTGCTGCAGCGGGCCGGGCTCGAGGTCGAGATCGGGACCAGCTGGGATCGCGCCGAGCTGGAGCGTCGCATCGCCGATTTCGACGGCATTCTGATCCGCTCGGCCACCCAGGTCGACGCCGACCTGCTCGCCAAAGCGGACCGGCTGCGTGTCGTCGCGCGTGCGGGCGTCGGGGTCGACAACGTCGACGTCGACGCTGCAACCCGTCGCGGCGTCCTGGTCGCGAACGCTCCGCAGTCCAACGTGATCACCGCCGCCGAGCACACGATGGCACTGTTGCTGGCGCTGGCCCGCAACGTGCCGCAGGCGCATGCCTCGCTGATCGGCGGGGCGTGGGACCGCGCGAGGTTCAGCGGTGTCGAGCTGCACGAGAAGACGCTGGGCGTCATCGGCTTCGGCCGGATCGGCCAGCTCGTTGCACACCGTGCGCGTGGTTTCGGCATGCGGGTGATCGCGTTCGACGCGTACCTGGCCGCCGAGCGGTTCCGCGAGCTCGGGGTCGAGCGGGCAGCCGACCCCGACCAGGTCTACGCCGTCGCCGACTTCGTCACGGTGCACCTGCCGAAGACCAAGGAAACCGAGGGCTGGTTGAACGCCGCCGCCTTCGCGAAGATGAAGGACGGCGTGCGGATCCTCAACGTCGCGCGCGGGCCGCTGGTCGTCGACGCCGACCTGCAGGCTGCGCTCGACTCCGGCAAGGTCGCCGGGGCGGCGTTGGACGTCTTTCGCACTGAGCCGGTCACCGACCACCCGCTGTTCGGCTACCCCAACGTCATCGTCACGCCGCACCTCGGCGCATCGACGGCCGAGGCGACCGATCGCGCCGGTTACCAGGCCGCCGAGCAGGCCGTCGCGGGGCTGACTGGTGGCTCGGTGACCAGCGCCGTGAACCTGCCGTCGATCGCGCCGGACGACCTCGAGGCGGTCGGGCCGTTCCTCGGACTGGCCTACTTGCCGGGAGTACCGAGGAGCCGGTCAATGACGTCAACGCGTTCCTGCTCGCCCACGAGCGTGGCATCGCGATTGCCGAGCGGAGCAAGCCGCACGCGCACGACTTCACCGACCTCGTTCGCGTCCGCCTGCGCAGCGGCGACGAGACGACCCGCGTGGTCGGCACGGTCCTGGGCCGGCGTAACCGGCCGCACCTGCTCGAGGCCTGGGGCTCACGATTCAACGTGCAACTCGAGGAACACCTCGCCGTTTTCCGCTACCGCGATCAGCCGGGCATGCTCGGACGCGTCGGCACGGCACTCGGCGACGCCGGCGTGAACATCGTCTCTGCCGCGGTCGGCCGCCGGCCCGACGACGACAGCGACGGCGAGGCGGTCATGGTCGTGACTGCCGACGCGCACGTGCCGCCGGAGGTGCTGGCGTCGCTCATGGCCGGCACGGACTTCTTCGACGCTCGCGCGGTGAGCCTGTAGGGACGGGCGGCGTGACGACGGCCGAGCAGGGACGCGCCGCGTTCGAGGCGGCGGCGTGGACCGACGCCTACGAGCAGTTCACCCGCGCGGACGCGGAGTCCGAGCTCGACCCCGAGGACATCGAGCGGCTGGCAACGGTCGCGTTCCTGGTCGGCAAAGAGGCCGAGTCCTCGGACCTGTGGGCGCGTGCCCACCAGCGGTACGTGCGCCTCGGTGACATCGAACGGGCGGCCGGCTGCATCACCTGGCTGGCCTTCGGCCTGCTCAACCGGGGCGAGCTCGCCCAGGCCGGCGGCTGGCTGGCTCGCGCGGCCACCTTGCTGGACGACGCCGGTCTGGACTGCGTCCCGCGCGGACACCTGCTGATGCTCACCGGCATGCAGTCGCTGTTCCAGGGCGATATCGACCTGGCCCTGGCGAACATCCTGCAAGCAGCCGACGTGGCCGCCCGTTTCGGCGACGCCGACCTGAGCACGTTGTCGAAGTTGGCCTAGGGCCAAATCCTGCTCATGCAAGACAAGCCGGCCCAGAGCGTCGCCATGTTCGACCAGGTGATGGTCGCCGTGACCGCGGGTGAGGTGTCGCCGACAGTGGCCGGGCTCGCGTACTGCGGCACGATCTCCGCCTGCCAGGCGATGTTCGACGTGCGGCGGGCGCGGGAGTGGTCCGCCGCGCTGAGCCGGTGGTGTGACGAGCAGCCGGACCTCGTCCCGTACACCGGATGGTGCCTTGTCCATCGCGGCGAGATCATGCAGCTGCACGGCTCGTGGGCCGACGCTGCCGACGCGGCGCAGCGTGCCTATCAGCGTTCGCTGCTGTCGACTGATCACGCGGCGGGCGGCGGCGCGCATTACGTGCTGGGCGAAGTCCACCGGCTGCGCGGCGATTTTGTCCTGGCCGAGCAGGCATACCGCGAGGCCAGCCGCCTGGGCCGCGAGCCGCAACCCGGCCTGGCCCTGTTGCGGCTCGCCCAGGGGCAGGTCGAGGCCGCCGCATCGACCATTCGCCGCGTCGTCGACGAGGCGGCGGCCGACGGCGCCGCGAAGGCGCGGGTGCTCGCGGCGCACGTCGAGATCATGATCGCGGCAGGCGACATCCCGGGCGCGCGTGCGAGCGTCGACGGCTTGGCCGAGCTCGCGGAATCGTTCGGCGCGCCGCTGCTGCAGGCGACCGCTGCTCAGTGCTCCGGCGCGCTGCTGCTGAGCGAGGGCGACGCCCGGGCGGCCCTGGCTCAGCTGCGTCGCGCCTGGACGGGCTGGCAGCAGGTCGAGGTGCCCTACGAGGCAGCCCGGACCCGGGCGCTGATCGGCCAGGCCTGCCGGGCACTCGGGGACGAGGACGCCGCACAGATGGAGTTCGACGCCGCCCGCTGGGCGTTCATGCAACTCGGTGCCACACCGGATCTGGTCCGCGTCGAAGCGCTCATCCGTCCGGCACAGGGCCCCGGCAACTACGGGCTGACCGCGCGGGAGATCGAGGTCCTTCGTCTCGTGGCGTCCGGCAAGACCAACGCCGCGGTCGCCGCGGACCTGTTCCTCAGCGAGAAGACGGTTGCCCGGCACATGAGCAACATCTTCGCCAAGCTCGACATCTCGTCTCGGGCAGCCGCGACCGCCTTCGCCTACGAGCACGATCTCGTCTAGGTACTGCGCAGAATTACCCACTCAACCCGATCCGCAGTTGCACCGTTCTCCCGACGCGGTACCGCCGTGGCGCCCCATACGTTCGGGCGCGACACCGAGGGAGGATGTAATGACCGCAACGGAGCATGTCTCGACGATCGTGATCGGGGCCGGACAGTCCGGACTCGCGACCGGCTACCACCTGGCCAAGCAGCGCCAAGCATTCGTGATCCTGGACGCAGAGCAGCGCGTCGGCGACGTCTGGCGGAAGCGCTTCGACTCGCTGCGGCTCTACAGCCCCGCGAAGTACGACGCCCTGCCCGGAATGGACCTGCCCGGCAAGGGGTGGTCGTGGCCCACGAAGGACGAGGTCGCGGATTACCTCGAGGAATACGCGGCGCGCTTCGAGCTGCCCGTCCGGACCGGGATGGCCGTCGACCGGCTCTCCCGCGACGGCGATCGGTTCGTCGTCACCGCCGGCGCGCACCGGTTCACGGCCGACAACGTGGTCGTCGCAGCGGGCGGCTGGCGCACCCCGCTGACGCCCGAGTTCGCGGGCGAGCTCGACCCGGACATCGTCCAGCTCCACTCGAGCCACTACCGCAACCCGTCGCAGCTACAGCCCGGCGCGGCGCTGGTGGTCGGCGCAGCGCACTCCGGCGCCGACATCGCGTTGGAGCTCTCGCCGGTCCACCCGACGACGCTCGCGGGCCCGATCCGCGGCGAGATTCCGTTCCGGATCGAGGGCCAGGTCGCCCGGTGCGTCGTGCCGATCATGTGGTTCATGGCGAACCACGTCCTGACCGAGAAGACGCCGATCGGCCGGAAGATGCAGGTCCACGTGCGGACGAGTGGCGGGCCGCTGCTGCGCGTCAAGCGCTCCGACCTGACCGCTGCCGGCGTGACGTACCTGCCGGACAAGGTCGTCAGCGTTCGCGTCGGCCTGCCGGTGCTGGCCGACGGAACGGTACTGGACGTGCGCAACGTGGTGTGGTGCACAGGGTTCAACCTCCGCCTGGACTGGATCGACTTCCCGGTCTACGGGCCGGACGGCTGGCCCGACCAGAAGCAGGGCCGCAGCGCGCTGGCCGACGGGCTGTATTTCGTGGGCGTCCCGTTCCAGCGGGCGTTCGCCTCGATGCTGATCGGCGGTGTCGGCCGCGACGCCGAGATGGTGGCAAAGCAGATCGCGAGTGCCCGGCATGCCACGGCGAAGCTGGCGGACGCGTCGATCCGCTGAATCGGCCCGGCGTGATTGGCGGGCGCGCCGGCTGGGTACATATCGCGCGCGGGGGGCACGATATAGGAGGCCGAGCATGCTCGTCGTGGGGCTGATCCTTCTCGCCGTTGCGATTGCTGCCGCAGTCGTGCTGATCGTGCAGAACCGCGACGTAACCATCGATGTGCATGCTCTCGGCCATACCCAGAGCGTGCACCCGTACTGGATCGTCGTGGCGGGGCTGGCCATCGCCCTGGTCGGTTCGCTCGGCCTCGCGATGATGCGGTCCGCTGCGGCCCGCGCTCGTAGGCTGCGTCGCGAACGAGCTGAGCTGCTCGCGGAGAACGAGCGCCTGAGCCGGGGTCTCGCCGATCCGGCAGAGTCGTCCTTCTTCGCCGATGACAGCGTTGCCGACGACGTGGATCCGGCAGGAGCTAACGGGCGAGCGCCTTGGCAAACCTCGCCGGGGTCAGGCCGTAGGCGCGCTTGAACTGCCTGGTCAGGTGGCTCTGGTCGGCGAATCCAGCCTCGGCGGCCGCTTGCGCGAGCGGCGTTCCGGCCGCGATGGCAGCACGGGCCGAGTCGAGTCGGCGCATCGTGCGGTATCGGTCCGGGCTGGTGCCGTAGGCGCGACGGAACTGCCGGGCGATCGTGAAGCGGTCGATGCCGGCGACCTGCTCGAGCGTGCGAGCCGTCGTCTGCTCGCCGGCGTGCGCGTCCAGGTAGTCGCGGACGGCGGCGATTGCGGCCTTGTCGATCAGCACCGGGCCGCGGTCGCGCGCGCCACTGAGGCGGCTGAGCAGGTCGGCGAGGTAGGCGGCCGCGTCGCTGCGGGCGAGGTCGCTGATCGGCCGATCGATGTCGTCGAGGATCGCGGCGACGTGCCGGGACGCCGGCGTCTGGTCGTGCACCGGATCGGCGACGAACGGCAACGCCCGGCCACCCAGCGCGTCGCGGATCAGCTCGGGGCGCACGTACACGATGCGGTAGCCGAAGCCCGCGCTCGTCGCCGCGCCGCCGTCGTGGACTTCGTCGGGGTGCAGGATGTGCATCTGCCCCGGTAGGCAGACGTGCTGCTCACCGCGATAGCGGAACGCCTGCACGCCTGCGACGGTGATCCCGATCCCGTACGTGTCGTGCCGGTGCGGTTCGAAACCTGTGGCCGAGAAGTAGGCCTGCATCGGCTGCATGCCGTCGGCGCCCACGCCGAGCCGGATCGAGTCACGCCCGGGGCTGCACGATCGTTCAAGAGACCCGGCGTCGACGCGACCTAGCGTCTCCGTCATGAGACGACGCTATCGCTGCCGCTGTGGCTGAAGAAGGATCGGCGGTTCCGCTCGTGCTGACGTCACTGGCCATCATGGGCAGTCCGGGCCCGGCGACGATCAGCCTGACCGCGGCGGGCGCGGCGTTCGGCGTCCGGCGCTCGGTCGGCTACCTGCTCGGGATCATCGCCGGCACCATGGCAGTGCTGGTCGCCGTCGCCACGGGCATCACGGCGGTGCTGCTGTCGTTCCCGGCCGTGCGGCCGGTGCTCATCGGCGTGTCGGCCGCGTACATCCTGTGGCTCGCCTACCACCTCGCGACGGCTTCGCCGCAGGCGCAGACGAAGGACGCTCATGCTCCGTCGCTCGTCGGCGGGGCGCTGCTCGGAGTGGCCAACCCCAAGGCGTGGGTCGCCGTCGCGGCCGTCTTCGCAAGCGCTCGCTTGGCGCACAGCGCGACCGTCGACGCCGCGGCAAAGGCCGCCGTGCTCGCGGCGATGATCGTCCTGATCAACACGGCATGGCTGATCGCCGGCGCATCGGTCGCGCCAGTGCTGCGCGAGCCGCGTCGTGCCCGGATCGTCAACGTGGTGCTCGCGGTGACGCTGATTGTGGCAACCGCCGTGGTGATAGTGGTTTGACGGGTGGCCTCTATTGGGTAAGCACCGCGCGTGAGATTCGCGGCCAGTCTGTTCGTGATCGCGCTCGGCGCGATCCTGGCGTTCGGTGTCACGGCGACGCCCAGCGCGGTCAACATCCAGGTCGTCGGGCTCATCCTCATGCTGGTCGGCATCGCCGGACTGGCGATGGGTCAGTGGCTCTACTTCTCGCGCCGGCGCACGGACGTCATCTACCGCGGCAACCGGCAGACGTGGCTGGAGCCCAACTCGCCGCCGCGCGGCCACGAATGGGATCGGGTCGACTGACCCGTTTGCACCTGCTTGGCCGTGGGTATCTCGCGTAATGACGGCTAAACCGGTAGCCGCTCGGGCTACGGCAGGGAGACCGTCATGACCGAGACCATGTTGCGATCCGCGGACGATGTCGTGTCATTCGCGATCCGCCGGCACGAGCAGATCAAGGAAGTTCTCGCGCGCGTGTTGCCGAGCGCGGACGAGGAGCGTCGCGAGGCGTTGTCGGAACTGCGCGAGTTGCTGAGCGGTGCCGAGGCGGCGTCCCGGCCGTGCCGCCGCCAGCGGTTTTAGCCCACGAGGAGACGTCATGTCCGCGCATTGCTGCGTGGCGCTGTCTGCGACACGCCGGCGGGGGCATGAGCCTGCTGCGTGAGTTCGACAGACGGGTCGGTGGCTCAGCGTCTCGACACGTCATCGTCGTCTTCGCGCTGACACTCGGGCTGGTCAGTGCCGACACGGCTTCACTCGGCGCGGTGGCTCCTGAACTGAAGTCGTCGCTGAACATCGACAACGGCGACCTGGGCCTGCTCGCCGGTGTCACGACGATCGCGGGGGCGCTGGCGACGTTGCCGCTCGGCATCCTTGTCGACCGTGTGTGCCGGACGCGGTTGCTGTCGATCGCCGCCGTGACGTGGGCGGCCGCCACGCTGGCTTCGGCCCTAGCGTGGTCCTATCCCGTGCTGCTGGTGACGCGACTCGCTCTCGGGGTGCTGACGGCGGCTGCGGGGCCGGCCGTCGCGAGCATGCTCGGCGACTCGTTTCCCGCGGACCAGCGTGCGCGCATCTACGGTCGGGTGCTCGCGGGTGAGCTGATCGGCACCGGCTTCGGGTTCGTCGTCTGCGGCGACCTCGCCGCCGTCTCGTGGCGTGCCGCGTTCGCCGTGCTCGCGATACCCGCGCTCGTCCTGGCCTGGATGTTGCACCGGCTGCCCGAGCCGGAGCGCGGGAACGGCGACGATGCCGCCGCGCTTCCACTGTGGACGGTCGTGCGCCACATGCTGCGGATCAAGACGAACCTGATCCTGATCGTGGCGGGCGCGGCCGGCTACTTCTTCTTCGCAGGCATCCGGACGTTCGCGGTGACCTACGCGCGCGACCAGTACGGGCTGAGCCAGTCCGCGGCGACGAACCTGATCGTGGTGCTCGCCGCCGGTGCACTGGGCGGAGTGCTCACCGGTGGGCGCATCGCCGATCGGCTGCGCAAGCGCGGCGTCGTCGCGGCCCGCCCGCTGGTCGTGGCCGTGTCCGTGGTCGTCGCGGCCGCCCTGTTCGTGCCCGCCTTCGCGACGTCCAGCCTGGCCGTGGCGATCCCGCTGCTGTTCCTTGCGGCGTGGGCGCTCGGCACGCTCAACCCGCCGGCTGACGCCGCGCGCCTGGACATCCTGCATCCGCGCCTGTGGGGACGCGGCGACGGCGTGCGCAGCGTGGCGCGGGTCGGAGCCGAGGCGGTCGCGCCGTTGATGTTCGGGCTGCTGAGCGACACGCTCGGCGGCGGCGGCCGAGCCGGCATGCAGGACGCGTTCCTGATCAGCATCGTCCCGCTCGTCGGCGCCGGGGGACTCGCGTTCCTCGCGGTGCGCACCTACCCGCGCGACGTGGAGGCCGCGGCGTCCTCTGCGCGCCGGCTCGCGTTCGCCGCGCAGGCTCGATGAACGCCAACCGCCGGCTGGACGCGATCAGCGAACTGCATGACGACCCGGCACGATGCGCCGAGATCGCCGGCCTGCGCCACGTCCAGGCTGACGAGCCCGGAATCTGCCGCGTCCGGCGCGGTCCCGGCTACGTCGACGCGCGCGGCCGCCCGGTAAGCGACGGCCAGGTCCCACGCATCGCCGATCTCGCGATTCCGCCGGCCTGGCGTGACATGTGGATCTGCGCCGACGAGCAGGGCCACCTACTCGCGACCCGCGAGGACGTCCGGGGCCGCAAGCAGTACCTGTACCACCCGAGCTGGCGCGAGCTGCGCGACCTGCTCAACTTCTACCGGCTAGTCGTCTTCGCCGAGAGGTTACCCAGGATTCGTGCGCACGTGAGCGCCCAGCTGCGGCGCCGCACGCTCGATCGCGACCGCGTGCAAGCCGTGATGCTGCGCATCATCGACGTGTCAGCGGTGCGCGTCGGCAGCGAGGTCTACGCCGAGGACAACGACAGCTTCGGCCTGACCACCCTCGGCAGGCGGCATGTCCGGGCGCTGGCCGGCGTCGTCGAGTTCTCCTTTCCGGCCAAGTCAGCAGACGGGCGCTTCCTGCGTCGCGCATTGTGGTGAGCGAAGATTCCGAGGCCGGGTTGCGTCTTGCCCAGGGTCTGGCCGGGGTTCAGGCTGGCGGTGTTCGTCGTGGTCGACCCCGCAATGACCTTGGTGCCTCGTGCTCGCAAGTCAGCATGGTGGCGGAGGGCTGCCACGGGAACCGTGGAGTGGTGCCGCGAGCTGGTCTCGTGAGCCCGAGCGTCAGACTTCGAGTTTGTTCTGCCCTCCCCGCGACGGACGCGTTGTTGGCCGGTGCACGGGGGAAGGAGCGTGGCTCATGGAGGTGATCCATCCGCGGTGCGCGGGGATCGACATCTCGAAGAAGGACGCGAAGGTCTGCGTCCGCGCGCCCGGGCGCGGACGCGCTCGTTCGGTGGAGACGGTCTCGACCTGGGGGTCGATGACCAAGCAGATCCTGGCCTTGCGTGACCATCTGGTTCAGCAGCGGATCACCTGCGTGGTGTTGGAGGCGACCGGGGACTACTGGAAGCCGTTCTACTACCTGCTCGAGGACCTGCCCGACGTCGAGGTGATGTTGGTCAACGCCCGTCACGTCAAGGCCTTGCCGGGTCGCAAGAGTGACGTCTCGGACGCGGCGTGGCTGGCACAGCTCGGTGCCCACGGCCTGGTGCGTGGCTCGCTGGTGCCGCCCGAGCCGATCCGGCAGTTGCGGGACCTGACCCGGACACGGACCGCGCTGACCCGTGACCGCACCCGCGAGGTTCAACGGTTGGAGAAGGTCCTCGAGGACGCCGGGATCAAGCTGTCCTCGGTCGCCTCCAGCATCATGGGCCTGTCCGGCCGCGACATGCTCGACGCCCTGGCCGACGGGGAACGTGATCCTGCCGTGCTCGCGCAGATGGCCCGCCGCGCGTTGCGCGGCAAGATCTCGCAACTGACCGAGGCGCTGCAAGGCCGGTTCACCGACCATCACGCCTTCATGGTGCGCATGCATCTGGGCCTGATCGATCAACACACCGCGGCCATCGACGAGCTCACAGACCGGATCGAGAAGGTAATCGAGCCCTTTCGCGCCTTCCGGGACTTGATCTGCACCATCCCCGGAATCGGCCCGATGACCGCTGACGTGGTGATCGCCGAGACCGGCAGTGACATGTCCCGCTTCGCCAGCGCGGCGCACCTGGCGTCATGGGCAGGGACAGCGCCCGGCATGAACGAATCAGCCGGCAAGGTCAAGTCCTCGCACGCGCGACCCGGCAACCCCTACCTCAAAGGCGCCCTCGGCACAGCAGCGATGAACCTCTCCCGCATGCCCGGCACCTACCTCGGCGTGCGCTACCGACGACTCAGCGCCCGACGCGGCCCGATGCGCGCAAACGTCGCCACCCAGCGCGCCATGCTCACCGCCATTTGGCACATGGGCACCACCGGCGCGCTCTACAACGATCCCGGACCCGACTACTTCACCCGGCTCAACCCCAGCCGCGCGAAGCAACGCGCCGTCAGCCAACTCGAAGCCATGGGCTACGCCGTCACGCTGCACGCCGCTCACAACAGCGGAGAGTCCCAGCCGCACGAGTGAATCTTCTCGTCAGGTCGTCGTGTGCGGGTCAGCCTCGCCGACCGGGCTGTCGCCCGCGTCATCCGCGAGTTGCTGCGGCATCGCGGTCGACGGGCAGGCCGTCGACGCGGCCGAGGTCAACGCGCTACTGGCCGAGCTCACCGGCGAACACGTCACGGCGAAAGACTTCCGCACCTGGAGCGGGACGCTGGCCGCGTTCTGCTACCTGCGCGAGCAAGTCGACAGCGGGCGCGCGCCGGAGCGGGTCACGGTCAGCGCCATCGACCAGGCGGCCGAGGTGCTCGGCAACACCCGGACCGTCGCGCGTGCCCACTACGTCCATCCGCACATGCTGGAGGCATTCACGAACAAGAGGTTCGACGAGTACCTCGACGCCTGCACCACCCACCGCTCCGATTTCATGGACGGCGACGAATGCGCGTTGCTGGCCTTCCTGCACGTTCCTGGAGCGCGAATTCGATCAGCTCACTTGATCATTGCGTCGAGCGTCCTCTTCAACGCGCTCGGCTGGGCTGGATAGTGAGGCGCGGTCTTCTTCAGCTCGAGCATCCGGTCGCCGAGTTCCTGCAACTGCTTGCGGCCGAGTCCGGCGCGCACCTTGGGGAACCAGTCCTGCTCTTCCTCGTCCATGTGGTGCGTGACGCTCTCGATCAAGACCATGGTCTTGGCGTGGAAGCGGTCGTCGTCCGGGCTCAGGGCCGCGAGTTCGGCGCACAGCACGTCGGCGACGTGGTGCTCCTCGTAGGACTCCAGCACGTCCTCGCCCAGGTCTGGCAGCAGTGCGCGGACCTCCGGGTAAATGCACTCGTTCTCGATGTAGGTGTGCACCGTCAGCGCCTCGATGATCTTGTCGACGATGCCGGCGTGGCGCTTGGACGCGCCTTCGCCGGTCGCCTCGAACCGGCGGAACAGGGTGCGCATTTCCTTGTGGTCCTGCTTGAGCAGGACGATCGCGTCGGTTGACATGGGCCACCAATCAGGTTGATGCGGCGCGTCACGTCAACGGCTGCGCGGAGCAGCCGCATCGTGACGGCACGTGGATTTCGGCTGCTGCTTCAGCCCCCTCGACCCTCGGTATGCCCGCTTTCCCGGGCCGTCAATCAGGTTTGATCTTTCCGGTTCGCGGGAATGAAGCGAGCGTGCCCGACGCATGCGGTCGCCGACGGGGGGTCGCTGTTGTGGGCGCGGTGGTGCTCCTTCTGTCTGCGTGCGTGTCGCCCGCGATCAATGCCGACGGTTATCGCGGCAAGGTGATGCAGTCGGCCAAGAAGATGTCCGGGCTCATCGGCGCGGCGCGTCTGGCTGTGCAGCTAGACCTCGACCACAAGATGCTGCGCACCGTCACCGACAACGTGGTCACCGACGCCGAGAACGACGCCGGGTCCGTCGTCACCGCGCTCGACAGCGTGCAGCCGCCGGACGCAGCCTCGGTGAAGCTGCGCGATCACGCCGGCGAGATCCTGCAGGATGCGTCGAGCCAGCTGGCCGATCTGCGGATCGCGTTGCGCCGCAACGACAAACCAGGCATGCGCACGGCGATGGACGACCTGGGAAAGACCCTCGTCGAGGTAGAGCACCTGCAGGACACCACGTGACGCGCCTGCTGCGGATGACCCTTGGCGTGGTCACTGCGATCGGCGGGTTCGTCGACATCGGCAACCTGATCACCAGCGGGATCGGCGGCGCGCGGTTCGGCATGTCGCTGACGTGGGCGATCGTTCTCGGCACGATCGGCATGACCGTCTTCGGCGAGATGGCCGGACGGGTCAGCGCGGTCGGCGGCCGGGCCGTGTTCCACGCCGTGCGGGAACGTCTCGGCGTGCGCGCGGCACTCGTCAACATGATCTCGTCCGCGGTGCTCAATATCCTTACCCTGTCGGCCGAACTCGCCGGCGTCAGCCTCGTGCTGCAGCTCGTCACGGGCGTGAGCTACCTGATCTGGGTGCCGCTCGTCGCGCTGTTCTGCTGGCTGGTGGTGTGGCGGCTGCCGTTCTCCGTGCTCGAAAATGTCTTCGGCCTGCTCGGTTTGGCCCTGGTCGTGTTCGTGGTGGCCCTGTTCAAGCTGCACCCGGACTGGCACGCGCTGTGGCACGGGGCGTCGCACCCGTCGGTGCCCGCCAGCGAGGGACTGCCGACGTACTTCTTCTACGCGATATCACTGTTCGGTGCGTGCCTGGTGCCGTACCAGGTGCTGTTCTTCTCCTCCGGCGGCCGCGAGGAGCACTGGACCGAGAAGAGCATCACCGACATGCGGCTCAACGCGATCGTCGGCTTCCCGCTGGGCGGGTTGCTGAGTATCGCGATCATGGCGGTGGCCGTCCCGGTGCTACAGCCGCTGCACGTCGACGTGGCGCACCTCGGTCAGGTCGCGTTGCCCGTGGCCAAGGCGGTTGGTGTCGCCGGGCTGGCGTTTGCCCTGCTCGGCTTCTTCGCGGCGACGTTCGCCGCCGCGGCAGAGTGCACGCTCGCGACCGGCTACATGGTGAGCCAGTTCTTCGGTTGGACGTGGGGCAAGTCGCATCGCCCAGCGCAGGCACCCCGTTTCCACGTCATCTGCGTGGCCAGCGTCATCGCCGCGACCGCGTTCATCCTCACGACGGTCGACCCGATCACGGTCACGCTCGTGTCCGTGGTGCTCGGTGCTGCCGCCGTCCCGCTCACGTACTTCCCTGTACTGATCGTTGCGAACGACCGTGAATACATGGGCAAGCGCGTCAACCGCGCGTTCAGCAACAGTCTCGGGACCGTCTTCTTGCTGCTCATGCTGGTTACGTCGCTGGTGACGTTGCCGCTGCTGTTCATCACGAAGGCAGGTTTGTAGATGACGACGACGATGTGGGCGAACCGGACCCTGCTCGACCGGCTCCTGCTCTCCGCCGACGGCGATCCGGTCGGAATGGTCGACGACATCGAGTTGTCCGAGCCGCCGGGCTCGCAGGCGCCCGCGATCACCGCCCTGCTCAGCGGACCGACCGCACTCGGGCCGCGGATCGGCGGGCGCCCGGGCAGCTGGTGGCTAGCGATCGGACGCCGACTGCGCTCGTCCGACGATCCGTACCCGAACCGAGTGCCGTTCGACAAGGTCGTGTCAATCGACCATCGCGGCATCGGCCTCGCCCTTGCCGCGGACGAGGTCCCCACTCGCCGGATGCGCGGCTGGACGCGCGAGAAGATCATCAGCCGGCTGCCCGGGAGCGGAGCATGAGGGCGACACAGCTGCTCGGCTGCCAGGTATACGACGCCGACGGCGATCTGCTCGGACACGTCCACGATCTGCGCTTCGAGGCGAGTAGCCCGTCGGCTGGCCACAAGACAGGCTGGAACTGCCGGCTTACCGGCCTGGCCTGCGGTCGGCGCTCACCTGTCGGCCATCGGCTCGGCTACGGAACCGGCGACATGGCGGGGCCCTGGCCGCTGAGCGCGATCTTCCGGCGCCGACGGCAGCGGTCGCTGGAGATCAACTGGTCCGACGTCGCCAGCTTCGAGCGTCCGCGCATCGAGCTGAAACGACGGAGACGCGACTACGAGCAGGGGAGCGGCCGATGACCGAGACCGGTGGACTGGCCGTGCTGTTCGCGTGGCTCATCTTCGCCGCGCTGCTCGCGGTGCTGGCGTTCTTCGTGCTGCGCCCGGCGAGCAACCCGGACGACGAGGCCGAGATCCAACCTGACGACCCGTCGTCCGTACGCTGAGGTTTGGTTTCGGCCGCTCGCGGGAATGCCTGGAGGTAACCGACCGTCGTGCCGGTACGGCGGACTCGGTCCCACGGCCAGGTGAGCAGACACCATCGCGCCCGTGGTCAGTGGAATCGAAGTCAAGGAGTCCGTCATGGGTATCGTCTTGCTCGTCCTGCTGCTCGCGTTGCTGTTCGGCGGAGCGGGGTTCGCGATCCACGCGTTGTGGATCGTCGCAGTCGTTCTTTTCGTCGCCTGGCTGATCGGGTTCGCGCTGCGCAGCGGCGAGACCGCCCGCTGGTATCGCTGGTAGCTGAGTGTTGCCCTAGCCGCTGACTGTCGGCGGATCGGCATAGCTGTAGAGATCGCCGGTCGTCGCCGCTGAATTGCCATAGCTCGTGACGACCTGGACGTCGACCGTGCCCGCTGCCTGCGCGGGCGCGGTGACGTCGAGCGTCGAGGACGTCCCGACGTCCAGCGCCGTGCCTGCCTCGGAGCCGAACAGCACAGCCGTGACGTGCTGGAAGTGCGCGCCGTCGATGCGCACTCGGGTACCGCCGGCGGTCGGACCGTTGGTCGGCGTGATCGAGGCGATCGTGGGTGGCGACACGTACGTGTAGTGGTCGCCGGTGCGCGCCGCGGAGCGTCCGTAGCGGGTAACGACCCGGATACCGACGAGGCCGCCGCTGTGCGCGGGCGCGGTGATGACGAGCGCCGTGGTCGTCAAGACGCGCAGCGCGCTGCCCCGCGTGGATCCGAACAGGACGGCCGTCACGTGCCGAAAGTGCGCGCCGCTGATCCGCACTCGAGTACCGCCGGCGGTCGGGCCGCTGGTCGGCGTGACCGCGGTGATCGTGGGCGGCGACACGTAGAGGTAGTGGTCGGCGATTCGGCTCGGCGAGGTGCCGTGGTTGGTGATCACGTGGACGGCGACCAGGCCGCCATGATGTCTGGGACTGGTGATGGCCAGTTTCGTGGACGAGACCACGTGCAGCGCCGTGCCCGGCGCGCCGCCGAACGTCACGGCGGTGATCCCCCTGAACCCTTTGCCGGTCAGCGTCACCCGAGTGCCGCCGGACGTCTTGCCGGACGACGGCGAGACGGTGCGGATCGTCGGTGGACCCGTGTTGCCCAGGACGTCGACGAACGCGTATCCGTGCGTGCGGTAGTAGCTGATGATGCGGGGGAGCGCGGCGACGGTCGCCGGATTCCCGGCGGGCTGGTTGTGCATGAGGATCACCGGATGCGCTTGCGCCCCCCCGGCGTCGGCTCGCGACGTGATCCGGTTGATCCAGAAGGCGTCGCCTGACCCGGCGGCTTTCCAGTCCTCGGTGTCGACCGACCAGTTCCAGACGCGCATGTGGCGCTGCTGGGCGAGGCTGAGCGTCGTCGCGTCGTACTCGCCGTACGGCGGGCGGAACACGCACGGATACCGGCCGGTGATCGACGCCTCGAGGTTGCGTTGCCGATCCATTTCGGCGGCCTGCCCGGCGGTGCCGAGTCTCGGCAGACTCTGGTGGTCCCAGGTGTGGTCGCCGAGTGCGTAGCCGGCGGTTCGTTCGGCGCGCACGACGGCCCGTGCGCCCGCTTCGTTCACGCCCAGATTGAAGAAGGTCGCTGTGACGTGGGCGGCGGCGAGCGCGGCCATGATCCGACCGGTGTCGCGGCCCGGGCCGTCGTCGAACGTGAGCGCGACCGTCTTGCCCGAGCCGGGCGCGGTCCTTGCGATCCCGTACGGAGCGCTCGGGCAGCCGGCTATAGCTGCTGCGGCCGGGGTCATGGCGGCGACGCAGACCACGGGCAGCAGGACGATCGTCAATGCAGGCGCGAGCCATCGGCGCAGCGTCATCGGACCCTCCCTTGGGCGGCCCGCACGGCGAAACGCCCATACCGACGCGGATGTTACGTGACTCCGCGTATATCGATGACGTTCTGCTCAGCCGATCTGTTGCAACGTCCAGGAATTGCCGTCCGGGTCGCGAAAGCCCGCGTAGTACACCGTCGGCTTGCCGGGGGCGGACATGTCCGTCACGTCACCGATCTCCAGCCCGCGCGCGACCAGTTCGGCGCGCGCCGCGTGGATGTCCGAGACGACCAGGTGCAGGCCCTGCACGGAGCCCGGCTCTGTCGCGACGATGCCGAC